>Ga0326727_10005101_pt1 | contig 38069 bp, 27 predicted proteins | sample MB2enrmetagenome_FD_207643 | JGI IMG/M metagenome (GOLD analysis project Ga0326727, IMG submission 207643) | Lab enriched peat soil microbial communities from McLean, Ithaca, NY, United States - MB29MY | ecosystem: Environmental > Terrestrial > Soil > Wetlands > Peat | place: USA: New York... | reverse complement strand
CATGTACTTGCCGGTCCGGGATTCTTTCCAGACACCCCCGACGCAATACTTGAGCTTTTTCGGAGGCGCGCCGGTGATGGCATCGGGCTCGGCGTCATTCGCGACAAAGTAATAACGATCGGCGGTTACGGCATCGGCTACTGCGGTTGAAGCGTTCATAAGTTTCTCCCCCTAACTATTCTAGTCCCGCGGTTTCTGGAAGCAGCCGCCAGAACGGTCCGAACACCAGGGTCGGGGAGAATGCGCGGGTCAAAGGGGAAGCGTGTTTGCTCCGCACCGGGGATGGCCTCATGCATCGTGCTTCCGGTACTGCCAGAGTAAGAGGGAACGGTACAGGCATATCGGAAACAGCAAGTTCCGCTCCTGTTCAGAAGAAAACGTATCTCCGGCACGCCGGAAGAAGGATTCCGGGCGCAACATTCCTGGCAGTTGAGAGGTTCATCCACAATCCAGCCTCCGAGTACGTCAATGGAAGAATGCTGAGGGAACAAGCATGTGGACGGAGCTAATTCGCTCGACCTCGAATCTTTGCTCGATTGTGTGCTGGATGGCTCTGGCTCTCGCATTTGTCTTTCTGACAGCAACAGGCGTAGGTCTCGTCGTTATGTTCTGCGAAGAAGTTGCACAAACAAAGCACGCACAGCGACAGCCTACCCTCGGACCTCTGGCAAAAGTTCGCGATGCGGACGACACGAAGAGGGGTTCGAAACTGGCGGCATAACGAACTAACCTGTGGCTCGACGCCGGCTTGCAGAGGACGGACGCTGTGTGCGACCTGCCGAAACCGTTTAACCCGGCAACGATGCGTCGGTACGAGGTCAGCAGCCGGGTGAATCCGGTGAAGAACGATGATGCGGCGTGTGCGGAGGCTGTGGCGAGGGAAACTGCGGCTGGCGTGTGACTCCGCAGGTATTCTCCAATCCAAGCAAATTCATCGGATTGTTAACTAAGAGAATCACGAAGTGCCACTCGTCCAGGCAACCAATCCCGCAGGGATGGGGTGATGTAGAAGCTCGGAAAGAGCAGATTGTCATCGGGTCTGATAAGGCCGTCGGCAACAGCGATGGATGCGAGTGGCGTTTGTGGGTAAATTCTTAGCCCTACCGTGATTTTCAGTCCGTCAAGATGCAAGCTATCAGCATATTGCAAGCTTTCCTCCACTGTTTCTTTTGTTTCGCCAGGTCCGCCGAACAACAAGAAGCCTTCGCGTTGTATGCCTACAGCAGCAAAGGAATCGGAAATCGCTCTTACCTCTGCACAGGTAAACTGTTTGTTGAGTTGCGGCAGCATCGCTTCGGAACCGCTTTCAAAACCCAGGCTAATTTGCGTACAGCCCGCTTTTGCCATTAATTCCACCAATTCCATGTCCACCCACTTTGGGTACACGATAGCCCACCAATCCAGACCGAGGTCGGCGTTGATGAGCTTGCGACATAACTCCTTGGCATAGGATAGCGGCAGGTTGAAGGTATTATCGACAAAGTGGAAATGTCGAAAGCCGTTTTGACGAAGCGCAGCCAGCCATTTAACCAGAGATTCTGAAGACCGTCTTCGGAGCGGCCTCCCTTCGATGACGCTGGTCGAGCAGTATATGCAATCCAATGGGCAGCCTCGTCGGCTCTGGACTGGAATCCGCATTTCGGCACTGCCATGGAAATCAAGCCAGAGTCGCGGCTCAGGCAAAGGAAAACCATCGAGGCCAGGTGCAAATCTCGCGGGCGTGTGCGAGCCATCCGCAAAATACGTCGAAGGCGGCGGTGGTGACTGACCACCATCCTCAAGCCATGAGAGCAGCGCAGGAAAGGCTATTTCCCCTTCGCCGCGAATGCCGATATCGGCACCCAAGTACTCCAATGCGCTTTCAGGGAAGATGCTGTATCCGGCACCGCCTACAACAATGGGAGACTGGGAGGCAGTGCGGCAGACAGTAACCACCTCCTTTATGCTCGGAAGCATAAAGTGCGGACATTGCATATTTTGGTCATCAATATTTCTGACGCCGATACCAATTACATCAGGGGAAAAGCGTTCTATCAGGTGCCGAATTGTTTCACAATCGGCATGCGAGCCGAGTGCTAAACAGTGCACGTCGTGCCCAGCCCTTTCTGCGGCGGCTCCCACGCACGCCAGTCCCAATGGCAAAGCCGTCAAGGTTCCTATATCGTTCGCTTTTGAGATAAGCAGTATTTGCACTCAGCCCTACCTTTTCAGTTTTTGCAAATATGTAGGTTACTCCTGTTTCCGAGGGCTGTGCGAGAGCGTCCGCTCAGAACTTCAACCCCAACGCCTTCGCCGTAAACCCCACCAGCGGTTTCATCTTCCGGCATGCGGCGGTGAACTCCCCCATGAGCGTCGGGACGCACATCTGCTCCTGTATCCAAGCGTATGGTTATTCTTGCGGGAGGTGCTTATGCCGGAGAGAGGCTTCACAATTCCAGAAATTATTCTTATAGCCGGAACCCGTGTTGCGCTTGGCGCAGGATTGGGCTTGCTGATTGCGGGTAAACTGAGCAGCGATACCCGGAAGGGCGCAGGTTGGGCGCTGCTGGCGGTCGGTGCTTTATCCACCATTCCGTTGGCGGTAGCGGTGGTCAGCAAGCCTCGGCTTGCCGAAAAACGAGGGGCGTAGTCGGCTCCTTGCAGCGGTTTTGATCTCTGCAGCGAAGCAGCTTCAGCGACTACAGGGGCGTCGGTTCGTGTTGATGGGGGAGTCGCTAGGTCGATTGCGTAGCTGTCCAAGACGGAATTGATAGGCACACACATACGATAGTGGCAGCGTTTCCAAAACGGCACGCAGTCTTTCGGTTTTACGCCGGACTGAACGATTTCCTGCCGCCCGCCCGGCGTTTTGCCCCCTTTGCGCACAATTTTGAACTGCCCGCCTCCGTGAAAGACATGATCGAGTCCATGGGAGTCCCACACCCGGAAGTCGATCTCATCTTGCTCAACGGTACGCCAGTGGACTTCTCCCACCCGGTTCAGGACGGTGATCGAATCAGCGCGTACCCGGCTTTCAAATCGCTGGATACGCACCCTCTTCTGCAACTACGTACGCCATTGCCAGACCACCGCTTCGTTCTGGACACCCATCTTGGGCGGCTTGCGAGGTACCTTCGCATGTTGGGCTTCGACGCCGCCTACGAGACCGACCGCGAAGACAAGGAATTGGCGGGAATCTCACACAATGAAGGAAGGATTCTCCTCTCCCGCGATCGTGGTCTGCTGAAGCGAGGCGAGGTGGTTCATGGATACTTCGTCAGGGCGACGGAGCCGAGGCTACAGGTGGTCGAGGTTGTCAGGCGATTCGATTTGTTCTCCGAGGTCTCTCCCCTTCGACGTTGTCTCCGCTGCAACGCGCTGTTGAACTCCGTAGCCAAAGAGACCATCCTCGAACGGCTGCAAACAAAAACTCGCCGCTATTACGACGAGTTCCGCATTTGCCCTGCTTGCAATCGCATCTACTGGGCTGGCTCCCATTACGAGCATATGCAACGATTCGTGCGACGAATTTTAGGCGGTACCGCTGGGTGATCGTTCGGTAAACTTCAGCGTTGCTGGCAGCACCAGCTATACTGTTTTCCCATGTGCGGACGCTCCCGCCTCACTCGTGCCGCCAAACTCGCCGAACGCGTCGACATCGAGCCCGAGGATGACTGGGTTCCTTGCTGCAACATCGCCCCAGCCCAGAACGTAGGGATTGTCCGCTAGCATGCCGAGTAACCCAAGCAGTTTGGTTCTCAAATGCGGTGGGAACTGATTCCGTTCTGGGCGAAGGATGCCAGCATCGGCTACGGGATAATCAACGCCCGTGCGGAGACTGTGCTTCTGAGCCTCAGCATGCTCCGGCCAGAACAAGCCAAAAAGAATGTCCAAGCTCTCGGTCAGGAGCTGGCCACCGAGCCAGCCGCCGGTAAACCGGCCTCCGGCTGCGGGCTACGCCCTTCGCCTCCGGCCAGTCCACCGGAAGCAAAGATAGATGTCTCCGAAAGGTGATGGTAATAGATGTCGTTCATAGGGAAAAATAGTTGTCGTTCACTGGAACGAATCGTTGACGCCGATCAGGAGTCGATTGTCACACTCAAGGTCTTCCAGCGAAACGCGGTGCCGAGGCGAAGGTCAGATTGGGTTTGGTCAGTCGCGCACAGAATCCACAAACACGCGGGGAATCACGCGGCCCCAGATGAACTTCCCGGATTCGATAAGCTTCACGCCAACCTTGCCGGGCTTACCACCGTCCGCTGTTTCAACCCAAGTGACTCGATAGCGGGCGCGGCTGGAGCCATGCTCGACACCGATCACGCACCCACGCTGGAGCAGGTGCGTTATTCCAGAAATGTGTGCCCCGGTGGTCGTAACATCGACGGTGGTTGCGTACTCCTCGAACATCTGTCCAGATGCGTCCATTCCCCAGACGCGTACGGGAAGCGCAAGGCGGTGACGTACATCCAGACGTTTTCTTACGTATGTGCTATCTGAACTGGGAAGGGAGAGGGTATGACCCACTTCCTGATGCTTTCCCATGGATGTGCGGTCCGTTTCGCTTGCAATTTCCACCTCTACACGATTTCTGCCGTTTTGCTTTGCTCGATAGAGCGCAACATCGGCTCGGTTGAGGAGGTCCGGCAGTTCTTGGCCGGAGCGCCATTCGGATAAGCCGATGCTGACAGTAATCCTCAGTTGCGTCGTGGCAAGCATGATCGGTTCTTCGCCCACGTGCTGCCGAACTCTCTCGGCCACTTCCCGCGCTGCCTCGGCGGCGCAGTTGGGCAACACTACAAGGAACTCTTCGCCCCCATATCTGCCGACATAGTCGTACTCGCGAACCGCGCTAGACACTTTTTTCGCCACACTGCGGAGCACCTCGTCGCCAACCATATGACCGTGGTTGTCATTGACGAGTTTGAAAAAATCCAAATCAATAAAACAGACACTCAGTGGTGTCCTTAACCGCTTTGCCCGACCTAATTCTGTATTCAACAAGGCAAAGATGGTTCTACGATTCCAAAGGTGCAGCAAGAAGTCATGCGAAGCCTCAACGTTTAGTGCTTGATTTTCCTTAACCAAGGCTTCTTGGCGGCAGATAATTCGTTCGCCAGCTTTGATTCTTGCTATGAGTTCTTGCTCCTTGAATGGCTTGCAAATGTAGTCATCAGCCCCCAATTCGAATCCCTTGAGGATGTCGCTTTCTTGATCAGCCGCACTCAATAAAATCGCGTACACATATCCTTGCTTACGCGCCCGGATTCGCTGGCAGAGTTCAAGTCCGCCCAGTCCCGGCATCATGCCATTCAAAATGGCCAGCACGGGTGGGTCGTTGCCGTCTAGGATGGCTTGTGCTTCATTACCGTCGGCGGCAAGCAAGACCTCGTGGCCGCGCTCCTCGAGCAGGGTCTGCAACATCTTTCGATACATATCCGAGTCATCTGCTACCAGGACTCTCATAGGTACCTTCGTGCACAACGGTATCCAGAGCTTGTGATTGGGTCAATGTACTAAAGTAACGTTCAAACCAGACGAGGGGAGACTAGTTGCGGCAGAGTCTTCAAAATGGGGTGCAGCGGTGGTGACCACGCCCGCTCAACTTGATTGAACATGTCAAGCGCGGTTTAGGGGCATAGCAACAAGAACTCAACAGTCATTCCCGAACGTCTTCTGGAGGCGTGGGGTAAGTAGTCAACGGAAGCTTTCTTGAGTTCTGCGAGCACTTTATCGACATCGACTGGTTTCATGCTGCGACTCCTCTCATTTGACCAACTGTGGCTTCGGCGAAAACGCCCTGAATGTAACGCAAATCCTGGGATCTCGGATCGAGGCATCCGGCTGGATGCCGTGTTTGTAGTGCGAGTTGAAGGCGTCATCGAACAGGAGCAAAGAACCAGCGGCCAGCGCGATCTGCGGCAAACTGGGGTCGAGCTTCGTCCCATGGGTAGCGCAGAAGCCCATTTGCCTGACCGCTCCGAACGAGATGGATGCGATCAAGACAGGATCGTCGGCATCCGAGTGGTATCCGATGCCGACGGAGCCCACCGGATACCGATTGCACTTACACTGCGTGAAGTCATGATGGGGAGCGTCCGCCAGGAACTGGTAGAGCCGAGGTATAGGGCCGTCGGCTGGCCAAGGTAGCGGCAGTCCAGCTAGGCGGTCGTGCCGGGCCATCTAGGATTTTGATCAGCGCCCGACGCCAAGTTCTTTGAGCCCGGAGCTGCTGGGAGTCGTGCTTATGAGCCGCCGCCCATGGATTATCCTCGGCCCGGTGTTGTCGCTGGTAGCAGGTGGCGCATAGGCCGTAGGCGGCGTGCTCCCGCTCCTGGCCGCAGTTAGAGCAGGTGATGACTGTGCGCTCTGTTCCAACTTGTCTTCGGCTTTCCATGGCGCCTCCTTTAGCCGACGTTGGTGAGTTAGATCGCACTCTGGTTCACCATTGCAATTCCTTGGGCCAACCAACCTGCTGGGCTGCTGCCAGTCCGGCAATTGGTTCCGCCAGGTACACCACGTGTTGCATTTGCGCCTCGCTGCAGTCCAGAGTTGGTCAAATAGCGCGGCCGTAAAATAAGTCGCAGTCGAATGACCGCAGCTTAAACATTCTTGTTGAGCATCATTGAGCCGGTCCTGATTGCTAAAGGCCGGTACGTGCTAAGTCCTCCGTACCCTGCCTGAACACGAACTATGGGGGGATGGCCTCGGCCGCACTACGCGGCTGTTTGCGCCCGCTCGTAGACCAGGTCGGCAGGCCGCAGAAGCTCTGTGGGCGCAATGCAGTGTAGGTATTCAGCAAGAAAGCCGCTGCGGTGGTTGAATTAAAGCCCGGCAGAGCGCCGCAATTCTCCGGATAAGTACCCCATTCAGGCGGTAGTTTTCCGATCAGTCGACAAACCTCCGACCCTTTTACCCAGGCAGATTCAGATTGGCTGAGGCAAATCCCGGCCCGCCCGCGGTTAGATGTTTTGGCGAATTTTGCGGTGAAGTGCGGTGAAGTTGATGGTGCAGGTCGTCGAGGAAAAATTCCAGGGGGCGAATAAGTGGAGCGGCCACAATGCATTAGGCTTGTGGAGTTGGTTGCGGGGGCAAGATTTGAACTTGCGACCTTTGGGTTATGAGCCCAACGAGCTACCAGACTGCTCCACCCCGCAACATGATAGTAACAACCGAGTGGGGTAGCGTCAAACCGCAGAGCGCGAAAGATGTGGAAAAGAGGTTACAGAATTCCATTCTGGTCGGCGTTTATGGGCGGGCAAACTCCCTCTGGAGACGTACACAGGCCACAATCGCCCCATGATTGCGCGCCGCGTCCAGCCGGGATTGCGTCTTTTGTTCCGCTTGTCCACGGGCTCGACGCCCAGCTTTGCCTGCCATTTTTTCCTGCAGCCGCTGCCGGCAAGTCTCAATGCCAGTACAACAGGGTGACCCGGTAGGCCACGAACGATGCTACATACGCCACCACAGTCATGTAGAGAAACTGCAGGATAGGCCACTTCCAACCGTTGGTCTCACGCTTCACCACGGCCATGGTGGACGCACACTGCATGGCAAAGGCGAAGAAGACCAGCAGGGCGATGGCTCCCGCCGGGGTCAGGTCGCTTTTGAGCGCTTCCTGCAAGGCCATGGCATGGGATTCAGGATCGACTCCATGCAATGTTCCCATGGTGGCGATGATGACCTCGCGCGCGGCAAATGAGCTGAGCAGGCCAACCCCAATCCTCCAGTTGAAGCCGAGCGGACGGATCGCGGGTTCGATGAAGTGTCCGACCTTGGCAATGGCGCTGTCGCCAATTGCGGGAGGCTGTCCGTTATGCATGGGCAGGTAGGTAAGCGCCCAAAGCAGGATGCTGACGCCCAGGATGACGGTTCCGGCGCGGAAGAGAAATGCGTTGGCGCGATCCATCAGGCGCAAACCAAGCGATTTCCACCTCGGCCAGCGATACGGCGGCAGCTCCATGATGAAGGCAACATCGCGGCTGCGCAGCACGGAACTCTTCAAGGCCTTGGCGGTTGCCACGGCCATGGCAAAGCCAAGCACATACAAGCTCAACATCACCACGGCGCGGGTTCCCACCACCGGTCCCAGCGCCGGGCGATTGGGGATGAAGGCCGCAATCACCATGGTGTAAACCGGCAGCCGCGCCGAACAGGTCATGAACGGAGCGATCAGAATGGTGGCAATGCGGTCGCGCTTGTTCTCGATGGTGCGGGTCGCCATGATGGCCGGTACCGCGCAGCCGTAGGCGGAAAGCAAAGGAATGAACGACTTGCCGTTGAGGCCGACCTTTGCCATCAGCTTGTCTGAGATCACCGCGGCCCGCGCCAGATAGCCGGAATCTTCCAGGATTCCGATGACCAGGAAGAGAAGGAGAATCTGGGGCAGAAACACAAGCACCGATCCGGCGCCCTTCCAGATTCCGTTGACGACCAGTGAATTGATCAGACCGGCGGGGAGCAGGCTCGCCAGGCGAACCGCGACCCCATCCAGGAGCTTTTGCAACAGGTCGCTGGCCGGCTGCCCGAGGGAAAAAATGGTCTGGAAGACAGCCACAATCACGACCGCAAAGATCACTCCGCCCCAGAGCTTGTGGAGGAAGATCGAATCCAGGCGGCGCGTCCACTCCGGGGTTGCGCCGGGCCGGTAGGCGGCACGGGAGCCCATTCGCACCGCCCATTCGCGGCAGTGTCTCGGGTCCCCGAAAATTGGCAACTCCAGCGGTTCCGGCATGTGCGGTGTCGCCACCAGAAAGTTTGCCACTGCTTGCAGGCCTTCCCCGGTAACCGCACTGACCAACGCGACCGGAGTGCCGAGCTGCCGTGCCAGGGGCAGCACATCCACCCGACCACCCTGCTTGTGCAACTCGTCCGCCATGTTGAGCAGAACCAGCGTCGGCAGTCCCAGAGCGATGACCCGCCCCGCCAGCACAAGGTGCCGGTTTAGGTTCTTGGAGTCCAGTACAAGGATGATGGCGTCCGGTCGCTCGGCGCCAGGCATCACACCGTTGATCACATCGATAGTGACCTTTTCGTCCTCGGACTTCGGATTGAGGCTGTAAACGCCGGGAAGATCGATCAGCGAAACTTCTTCGCCCGAGTCCAGGCGGAAGCTGCCGGTGTGGTGCTCAACGGTTACGCCAGGAAAGTTGCCAACCTTCTGGCGCAAACCGGTCAGGCGGTTGAAGAGGGTAGTTTTCCCGGCGTTCGGGGGACCAACGACGGCAACCGTCTTAAAGACTGGCGACCCCTTGGCCACCTTTGGAATCAAAACGGTCCCCTGAATCGACACCGGAACGCCCACCCCTTACCTCATCTCCGCTTCCTGCTCGCGCAAGGGGCGCACTGCGATGCAGCGGGAGAGGTCACGGCGCAACGCTACCTCGGTTCCATCGACACGGTAGACGCGCGGATTGCCACCCGGGCCGCTGCGAGCCACTAAAACTTTCAGGCCTGGCACAAAGCCAAGATTTATCAGATGTTCGGCGATGCTTTGGGGCATGTCGAAGTCTTCCAGAATTCCGCTCTCGCCCACGGCGAGGTCGCCCAGAGTGTGGCCAAGTCTAGCGGGACGAGCTTTCATGAAGTTGAAAAGCATTTTCAATACCAAAGTAATTGTAACTCTCTTTCGTCCTTCACGGACGGACCAAAGTCACAATCCCTTGTGACCACTGCACACAATCCCCAAAAGATCATCTTAACAAGGTTACCCGTGATCCGCGAATTGCCTGCAACCTCACTGCTGCCTCAATCATCCAAAGTCATGGCCCAAGACGCGGGCGCAGTTCCACCGGAAAAACTGGGATAAGTCTTACCATATCATCGCCGGCAGGCCTGGGTGGGGTACATGGAAAATCCGCTTCAGATCAAGCGCATTCATCACGTGGAATTCTGGGTTGGGAATGCCCGGCAAGCTGCGTTTTTCTACCGCAACGCGTTTGGATTTTCGCAAGTTGCCTACTGCGGACAGGAAACCGGCAGCCGGGATCTGGCCTCCTACGCACTCGCGCAAGGCAAGGCGAATTTTGTCTTAAGCACGCCACTGACTCCCTCGCATCCGGCCTCGGAGCACCTGAAGCGCCATGGCGACGGCATTCGCGACATTGCCCTCGAGGTGACGGACGCCGATCTTGCATTCGAGCAGGCGCTGGCGCGCGGCGCCGAAGCCGCCGAGGCGCCGCATGATCTGAAAGATGAGTTCGGGACGGTGCGCCGCGCAGCTATTCGAACCTATGGTGACACTATTCACTCGCTGCTTTCGCGGCGCGGATACAGCGGCCCGTTCCTGCCCGGCTATTCCGAGCAGCGCATTGCCGGCGACGATGCTGGCATTCTGCGCATCGATCACATGGTCGGCAACGTCGAACTGGGGCAGATGAACCGCTGGGCGGAGTTCTACTCGAAAGTATTCGGCTTCCATCGCTTTATCAGTTTCGATGATAAGGATATTTCGACCGAATATAGCGCCCTGATGTCCATCGTGATGTCCGACGATTCCTACTCGGTGAAGTTTCCCATCAATGAACCTGCTCCCGGATTGCGCAAGAGTCAGATTGCCGAATACCTGGAGGCTTACCAGGGGCCGGGAGTGCAGCACATTGCGCTGCAGGTGGCTGACGTGGTTGCCAGCGTTGCCAAACTGCAGCGCAACGGGGTCCAATTCTTGCGCGTCCCGGACAGCTACTACGACAGTCTTATCGACCGTGTTGGAGAGCTTGATGAACCGCTGGAGGAGATCAAGCGCCTCGGCATCCTGGTGGACAAGGATCAGGAAGGCTATCTGCTGCAGATTTTTAGCCGTCCGGTGGAGGATCGGCCCACTGTTTTTTACGAGATCATCCAGCGCAAAGGCAGCCGGGGATTTGGGAAAGGGAATTTCAAAGCGTTGTTTGAGGCCATCGAGCTGGAGCAGGCGCGCCGCGGGAATCTGTAGCCTGCAACCTGCTAAGACCTGCGCTATGAAAGGGATGCAGTGACAAAGGACGGGATGACCACGAGCCCAACCACAAGCGATGCGAACTTGCGGCATCCAGCGGAGCAGGGCAGGTTCGAGTACCAGTCAGGATTCGGCAATGAGTTCGCGACCGAAGCGCTGGCGGGTGCGCTGCCCACGGGACAGAACGCTCCGCAGCGGGTGCCGTTCGGCCTCTACGCCGAACAACTCAGCGGCACGGCCTTCACCGCGCCGCGCGCGGCGAACCGGCGTTCCTGGGTCTATCGCATTCGTCCCAGTGTGATGCACAAGCCCTACCGCCAGATTGACAATGGCTGGCTGCGCTCGACGCCGTTTGACGATGTGCCGGCACCGCCCAACCAACTGCGCTGGAGCCCTGTGCCGATACCGGATCAGCCAACGGATTTTCTCAGCGGTCTGCGCACCCTGGCGGGCAACGGAGATCTGGCGCTGCACAGCGGCGTGGCTCTGCACGTCTATGCGGCCAACCGTGGCATGGAGTCCCTTTACTGCTACAACGCGGACGGAGAACTGCTGCTGGTGCCGCAACTGGGCCGGTTGCTGCTGCACACCGAGTTGGGGCGCATCGCAGTCGCACCCGGCGAAATCGTGGTAGTGCCCCGTGGCATCAAGTTCCGCGTGGAGTTGCCTGACACTGAGGCCCGCGGTTATGTCTGCGAAAATTACGGCGCCAGCTTCCGTCTGCCGGAGTTGGGGCCGATCGGCGCCAACTGCCTTGCCAATGCGCGCGACTTCCAGACTCCCGTCGCCGCCTTTGAAGACATCGAGAGCAGCGTGCGCGTGATCTGCAAATTCCAGGGCAATCTCTGGGAGAGCGAATACGATCACTCGCCCCTGGACGTGGTCGCCTGGCACGGCAACTATGCGCCCTATAAGTATGATCTGGCGCGCTTCTGCGGCCTCAACACCGTCAGCTTCGATCATCCCGATCCGTCAATCTTCACGGTCCTTACCTCGCCTGCGGACGCGCTGGGCACGCCGAATTGCGACTTTGCGATCTTTCCTCCGCGCTGGATGGTCGCTGAACACAGCTTTCGGCCGCCCTGGTTCCATCGTAATTTCATGAACGAGTTCATGGGGCTGATTCGCGGAGAGTATGACGCCAAGACCGAGGGATTTTTGCCCGGCGGTGCCAGCCTGCACAACTGTATGAGTGGTCATGGCCCCGACGCGGCCAGCTACGAGCGTGCCGTGGCCGCCCGCCTGCAGCCGCAATATCTTGCCGATACCCTGGCCTTCATGTTTGAAACGCGCTTCGTCTGCCGCCCAACGCGCTTTGCCATGGAGACAGCCGAACTGCAGCACGAGTACTATACCTGCTGGCAGAATCTGAAACGCAACTTCCCCCGGAGTTAAGCGATCATGCCCGCTCCGCTTCGTACGGCGAACGCCTCGCTCAGGGGGCTTCTCGACGGAATCATCGATTACGCCGGTTTGTTTGCGCCCGCCTCCCTGGACATGACGGCCAGCGTCGGCAACTACGCGCGCTATCTCAACCATCCCCAGCGCTGGGCGCTGGGACGATTCGTGCTTCCCGTGGCGCGGCTGGATGAATTCATGAACGCACGGGAAAACACAACCTCTGAGCCATGGCATCTGAGCGGAATCATTTCAGCCAATATTGTTTCCGACCTGGCGGCGGTCGATGAATTCAACCGCAAGGCGCGCGGAGCGGTGATGGATTCGGTCGAGGCACGCGCCTGCAATCTGGATGAGATTGATCTGATCCGCCTGCATCAGCCTCCTGGGACAACCGTGCTCTATGAGATTGCCCCGGAGCGCGCCGGCGAGTTGCTTCCAATTCTGCACAGCATTGGCGGTTGCGCCAAGCTGCGCACGGGTGGAGTGGTGGCCGAGGCATTCCCCCCGGTCGAACCCGTGGCGGAATTCATTGCGCGGTGCGCGGAGCTGGCCGTGCCGTTCAAGGCAACCGCCGGACTGCATCATCCCCTGCGTTCTTTGCGCCCGCTTACCTACGAACCGGACGCACCCGAGGCATGGATGCATGGATTCCTGAACCTGTTTGCCGCCGCTGCCATTGCCTGGTGTGCGGCCGGCGCCGGCGCCGCTGTTTCGCGCCCGGCGCTGGCCACCTGCCTGGCCGACCCAGAGCGCGCAAACTGGCACTTCGGCGAGGATGCGCTCCTCTGGACCGGAAACGAGGAGCCAGTGCGCATCGCTGTGAATGCTCTCCGCTCGACGCGCTCGAGATTGGCTCTGAGTTTCGGCTCCTGTTCCTTCGAGGAGCCTATCCACGACCTGTGCGAGCTCGACCTTCTATGAACATGGAACTAGACGAGACTCATCATTCAGGCGCCCGTTCGTTTGTGGAGTCGGCAAACGCCAAGGGCTGCGATTTTCCGATCCAGAATCTTCCCTTTGGCGCCTTCACTCACGGGCAGAACTCGTGCGCCAGTCTCGGTGTTGCCATCGGCGACCAGGTACTGGATCTGGGGGTGGCTGCCGAGCGCGCGTTGCTGGACGGTGTGGATGACGCCACCTATGACGCCTGCTGGGAACCACGCCTGAATTCGCTGATGGCTCTGGGTCCGGAGCGCTGGCGCCGGTTGCGGCGCGCTCTCTTCGGGCTGCTTGGTGAGCATTCGCCGCATCGCGCGGAGGCTGCCCTGTGCTTGCGCCCGCAGCAGGAAGTCACCATGGTCTTGCCGGTTGAGATCGGCAATTACACCGACTTCTACGCATCGGTCGATCACGCCAGCAACGTGGGCGCGCTTTTCCGTCCGGAGAATCCGTTGTTGCCTAATTACAAATGGGTGCCCATCGGGTACCACGGCCGCGCCACCACCATCGTGGTCAGCGGGACCGCGGTGCGCCGCCCATGGGGCCAGTTGAAAACACCTTCTGCTGAACAGCCTCAGTTCGCGCCTGCGCGTCGTCTCGACTACGAGGTGGAGGTTGGAGCCATCATTGGCGTGGGCAACGAGATGGGAGAAGTCATTCCGGTCGCCGAGGCCCGCAATCACATCTTCGGGCTCTGCCTGGTCAACGACTGGTCGGCGCGCGACATTCAATCCTGGGAGTACCAGCCGCTCGGTCCGTTTCTGGCAAAGAGCTTTGCCACCAGTGTCTCGCCCTGGATTGTCACCCTGGAAGCGCTGGCACCGTTCCAGGTTCCAGCCTCGGCGCGTCCGGCGGGAGACCCGCAGCCACTGCCGTATCTTGCGGACCCGGATGACCAGCAGCACGGCGGCTTCGATTTAACGGCGGAGGTCTGCCTGCAAACGCCGGCGATGCGTGCGGCGGGTTGCGCTCCGCATCGCATCAGCCGGGGGAATCTCCGCCACCTGTATTGGACGTTTGCGCAGATGCTCACCCACCACACCTCGAATGGCTGCGACCTCCGGCCCGGCGATCTGCTTGCCAGCGGCACTATCTCCGGTCCCAGCCCGGAGGCGCGCGGATGTCTGCTCGAAATTACGCGTGGCGGGGCCGATCCGATCCAGCTTCCGAATGGGGAGCGGCGGACTTTTCTCGAAGACGGAGACCAGGTGACGTTGCGGGCTTACTGCCAGCGCGACGGAGCCGTGCGCATCGGTCTTGGCGAATGCAGCGGAACCCTGATCGCCGCTCGTTGAGGCCGGTCCCGGCGCAATTTTTCCGGGAGTCGTGGAGAATTGTGAATCAAGGGCCGCGCGCATTGAGAAGCGCCGCCCGCCGTGGTAGAACGGTGCTGTAGCCCGGACAGATCGCATGAGTCTTGCTTGCATCCGGGCTTTGCCGCGGAGGCAGTTTGAGTTCTTATCGCGAGTGCTTTGAACAGGCGGTCGCCGCTGCCATCGCCGGAGCAACGGTGCTGACGGCGAATACACGTTGTGCCCGGCAGGTTCACGCGGCCGCCGAGCAGCGCCTGCAACTCTCCCGGTGCGCATGGCTTGCACCCGATGTGTTGCCGTATGGAGCCTTTGTGGAGCGGCTTTACCGCGAGGCGGTGGTCTCCGGAGCCGTGACCGCCCAGGCCCTCGCGAGAGAGCAGGAATTACAGTTGTGGCGCCGGATCATCGAGCGCTCGCCCGGCGGGCGGGAGATGTTGCTGCCGGAGTCTGCCGCAGCCCTCGCCTCGGAGTCCTTTCGTACGGCCTGCGAGCATGAAATTGCGCTCGATTCTCCGCAGATGAGCGCCTCGGGGGACACCCGCGCATTCTCCGGCTGGGCCGCGGAATTTCGCCGCCAACTCGCCACGCACGGCTGGACGTGCCCGGCGCTGTTTACACGCGAACTCGCGGGGTGCCCGTCATTCTCGAAGCTTCCGCAGCAAGTCTTTGCATTTCTCACCGAGAGCACGCCCGCGCAGCGCAGATTTCTGCAGGCGCTGGCGCGGTCGGGTGTGCAGGTCACCATCGGCGCGGAGTTTGAAAGCCCCATCAGAGCAACGCCGGTGAGGTACGAATTCGATTGTGTTGCCGATGAGTTGCGCGCCGCGGCGCTTTGGGTGCGTCAGCAGTTAGAGGCAGCGCACGGGGGACGCATTGGCGTCATTCTGTTCGACCTCGAGCAGAAGCTTCCCCAGGTAGAAAGCGCGTTTCGTTCCGTGCTTCATCCCGAGCAACTTCTTGGCCGGCAGACGCTCCCGGCGTTTGAGGTCGCCTCGCCGCTGGCGCTCGCCGACTATCCGCTTGTGCGCTGTGCCCTGCGGTTGCTTGCGTTATTCGCGGCTCCCATCGACTTCTACTCCTTTCAGGCGATGTTGAGTTCGCCTTACCTGGCGGCTGCGCCCGAGGCCGTGGCGCGCTTTGTGGCAGAGGTGAGGAACTCTGCCCGCCGTCAGGTGAGCCTCGACGACCTTGCCCGCTGGCTGCATGAGTCGCGCGAGCTGCCGGAACTGCGCACGGCGCTGGAGACCTTGCCGAAGCACTCAGCGTTTTCCTCCCAACAGCCGGTTGCATATTGGGCAGATGTTTCGCGGGGAATATTGAAGGCGTTCGGTTGGCCGGGAGGAGTTCGGCTGAGTAGCGAGGAGTTCCAGTGCAGCGAGAGCTGGCGCGAACTTCTCGCCTCCATCTCGTCGTTGGAGTTGCTCGAATGGCGCACCGATTTCCGCGGTTTTGTGGCGCGACTGGAGCGCGCCGCGGCAACCGCGAAGTTCAAGCCCGAAACGCTGGATGCCCCGGTGCAGATCATGGACCTGGCAGAGTCGGAAGGTTCGGTTTTCGACGCGCTATGGATCGGTTCCTGCAGCGACGATCTATGGCCGGACTCGCCCCGCCTCTCACCGCTGATTCCGATCGCATTGTTGCAAGCGGCGGGCGTCCCGCTGCTGGGAACCTTGCCGGCGCAGGCGCGCATTTCGCGCATGACTTCCCGGCTCCTGCAGTCGGCGCCGCGGCTCTCACTCAGCCTGGCGCGCCGCACCGATGATGAACGCGAACAGCGCTGGAGTCCGTTGTTTGCAGATTTCGGACCGGTTGACAAAAGCGCCACAGTACCGCCGCCGCTTGCCGCCCAATTTGAATCTGCAACTCTCGATGTGATTTCCGACTCCACGGCGCCCGCGCTGCAAACTGGTGAGACTCCGCGTGGTGGGACCTCGCTGCTGCAGGAGCAGTCCAACTGTCCCTTTCGCGCCTTTGCGATCCGGCGCCTACTCGCCAGGGAAATTCAGGGGCCGAGCGAGGCGCTGGCTCCCACCGACCGGGGCAACGTCGTTGACCTGGCGCTGCAACGGATATGGGAGGAGTTGAAGGACAGCGAGGGATTGCATCGCCTGGACCGCGCCGCCGTTGTCGAGGCTTCCGTGGATGCGGCGATGGCGCGTGCGTTGCCGTTGGGCGATGCCCCGTGGAGTTTGCGTTTTCGCGCTCTGGAACGCGAGCGTACCATCGCGCTGCTTGAGGAATGGCTCAACGTTGAGTCCACGCGCCAGCCTTTCCATGTGGTTGGGCATCAGCTTCCGGTGGATGTAAATCTTGGAGGCCTGCGGCTGCGCGGTTGCCTGGATCGTCTCGATGAGATTGGCGATGCACATGTGGTGATCGACTACAAGACCGGCGCCTCCAACGCGGTTGGCGCCTGGCAGGTTCCGCGCCCGCGTTTGCCGCAATTGCCGTTTTACGCGTTTGCCATGGCGCAGCAGAAGGCCAATCTTGCCGGCGTTTCGTTTGCCATTGTCCGCCGCAATGAATGCGGATTCAAAGGCTATCTGCGCGAAAAAACTATGCTGCCATGCGCGGACCCGGCGAGGCGCTGGTTCGATGGGATGCCGTTTGATGAGTACACCGTGCGATGGGCCGATGAGCTGCAGCGCATCGCCGCTTCCTTCATACAGGGAGACGCCGCGGTCGATCCGAAAATTCCTCCGGGAAAAAGCGGCTCGCCCTGCGAGTATTGCCACCTGGCGTCATTGTGCCGCATAGGGGAACTGGCGATGGACGAGGAGGATGGCGAATCCGAGGGTGCTGATGATGAGTAGCAGCGGCCCGTGCACCCCACTTTCCGACGCCGGCCTGCGCCGCGCGGTTCTGGATCCCGCGCAGTCGTGGATGCTGCAGGCGCCCGCGGGCTCGGGCAAAACCGAATTGCTGATGCAGCGGTTTCTTGCCTGCCTAGCAACGGTTGAGCAGCCGGAATCCGTGCTGGCTATTACCTTCACCCGCAAGGCCGCGGCCGAGATGCGCAACCGTATTCTTGGCGCGCTGCAAGAGGCAAGGCAGCCGGGCGGGGCGGAAATCCCGCCGCACCAGCAGCAATCGCTGCAACTGGCGCGCGCTGTGCTCCACGCCTCGGCTGCGCTTGGCTGGAACATTCTTGAAAACCCGGCGCGCCTGCAAGTTCGCACGCTCGATTCGTTCTGTGAGGCGGTAGCCCAGCGCGCTCCGTTCAAGGACCTGCTGGGAGGTGTTGCCCAGGTCACCGAGGACGCGCAGCCTCTCTATGAACTGGCGGCGCAGCGCGTCATCGATCAACTTGCGGCTCCGGGCAAGCTGGGCGACGCGGTGGCGACGCTGCTGAGGCAGGTGGACAACAAGGTGGAACGGGCACGCGATCTGCTGGCCGCCATGCTGGCGCAGCGTGACCAATGGCTACACTTTCTGGGACGCTCGGATGCCTTCGATGCCTCGCAGCAGCAGGCGTTGCGCGGCAGGCTTGAAGCGGCGCTGACGCTCTCGGTAGAAGAGGACCTTGCGCTGATCGGCACCCGCACCGCGACCACGTTGGACAGCGCCCAGGCTACAGAGCTTTTCGGGTTGATGCGTTACGCGGCGGCTCAACTTGCAAACAGCGAAATGCAGGACAGTGCGGTGATCGAGTCGATAGCGGCCAGCGCCGAGGTAGTTTCGATTTCGGCCGGCGCAGCGGGTCCATTGCGGGATATCGCGGCCTGGCCTGCGGCCAGTGCGGCGCAACTGGAGGCGTGGCGCGCCATCGCCGATTTCCTGTTGACGGGAAAACAGGAACTGCGCAAGACGGTGAACCGCAACAATGGCTTTCCTCCGGACACGCAGGAGGGAAAAGCGCGGCGTGCGGCGTGCATCCGTCTCTTGAAGGAAATTGCGCAGCTCCCCGGTGCCGCCGAGCTTTGCGAGGCGCTGGGCCGGATTCGGCGGGTGCCCGATCCACACTACACCGAGGCGCAGTGGGAGTTTATGTGCGCGGTTCTGGAGCTGCTGCCGCAGGCCGCGGCCAATCTTAAAGTCGTGTTCTCGGAACAGGCCGTGATTGACTTTGCCGAGTACGCACAACGCGCTCTGGATGCCATTGGGCAGGAAGGCGACCCCACCGAACTGGGTTTGCAACTGGGCTATCGAATCCGCCACATTCTGGTCGATGAATTCCAGGACACAAACCGCGTCCAGGTCGAACTGCTGGCACGCCTGCTGGCGACATGGGAGGCCGGCGAGCTGTGTTCCACATTCTGCGTCGGCGATCCCATGCAGTCGATCTATGCCTTCCGCGAGGCCGATGTTGCCATCTTCCAGGAGGCTCGCACGGAAGGAAGAATTGGCGGGCACCCGCATCAATTCGGCGGACTCAGCAAAAACTTCCGCTCCCAAGCGAATCTGGTCGCATGGTTTAACCAGGTTTTCCCGGCGATTCTGCGCGAGGAGAGCGATCTGACCAATGCGGTGCTGTACCCGGCAAAGCCGGCGGAAGCTTCGCGCCCGGCCCTGGACGGAGCGGCGGTTGCGATCCAAGGTTTTGCCAAGGGAGATCGCGCCGGCGAGGCGAAGTACATGGCAGAGTGCATTCGGCGCGAACTCGCGTTGCCGGTAGCGGGGAATGACAAGCCCACCACCATCGCGGTGCTGGTGCGCTCGCGAACCCATCTGCCGGAATTGGTGGAGGCCCTGCGCGCCGCCAAAATTCTCTACCGTGCGGTGAAGACCGACCGGCTTGCGGATCGCCCGCTGGTACGCGACCTGGAAGCGCTGCGGAAGGCGCTGACGGATCGCGCAGACCGCACCGCATGGTTGGCAATTCTGCGGGCGCCGTGGTGTGGTCTGGCACTGGCCGATCTGCTGGAACTGTGCCGGGGAGATGAACGCTCCACGGTGTGCGAACTGTTGCGTCAAAGGGGAGCGCAGCTTTCCGGGCAGGCGCAAACGGCGCTGGCGCGTTTGTGGCCGGTGCTGGAAGACGCGCTGGCGCGATGGGGGCGCACTTCACTGCGGGTTCTGCTCGAGTCCACCTGGCTTCGGCTTGGCGGGCCGGCATGCCTGGGCGATCGTGAGCAGGGAATACGCGACGCCGAAGCGTATTTTGCGCTGCTGGACGCGCAATCGTCGGCAGCCGGGTTGCGCGATGCGGAGAACTTTGCCGCCAGGCTGCATGAGCTGTTCGCCCCTGCCGATACCCGCAGCGGCATCCGCGTGGAGATCATGCCCATTCACCAGGCCAAGGGTCTGGAGTGGGACGTAGTCTTTTTGCCGGCCTTGGAGCGCCACTCGCGGCAGGATGACAAGAGGTTGCTGTACTGGCGTCTGCGCCACCGCGACGAGCAGGAGTTTCTGCTGCTCGGTCCGATGGAAGAGCTGGGGAAGAAGGATCGCAAGCTGGCCACCATCGAAGGATACCTGCGCGAGATCGCCGGCAACTGTTCACGCGAGGAACTGAAGCGTCTCTTCTATGTTGCCGCCACGCGTGCGCGCAAGCGGCTTTATCTCTCCGCCACCGTGTCCGATGGCCGCCAGCCTGATGCGAACTCCATGCTGCGCCTGCTCTGGGACGTGCCGGGTATGCAGGCGGAGTTTGCGCCACCCGAGGTGACCGCGCCGCTTGCCGCGGATGCGCCAGGGGCGGGGTTGTTACTGCGCCGCCTGCCCGCAACTTTTGTTGCGCCGGCGCCGCCGGAGCCATTGCAGTGGGAGGCTCCGGAGCGAAAGGTTGTGGGGGTGGAACATAGTTTCGACTGGGCTGGCGACGTTGCGCGGCACGTCGGCGTGGTCGCGCACAGTTTCCTTGAGTGCATAGCCAGGGAAGGTCTGTCGCACTGGAGCCCGGAGCGCGTTGTGGCTGCGCGCCAGGCAATTACGGTCTCGTTGTTGCGTTCCGGCGTGGAGCAGGGCAGGCTGGAGCAGGCGGTTGCGCGTGTATCGGAGGTGTTGTGCAGGACGCTTGAAGACGAGCGTGGACGCTGGCTGCTTTCGCCTCACCCGGAGCATCGCTCGGAGCTTGCCGTAGCGGCGGTCGTTGCGGGCAAGGTGGAGCATGTGCGGGTCGATCGCACCTTCGTCGAGAACGGCGTCCGCTGGTTGATCGACTACAAAACCAGCCCGCAAGAAGGTGGCGACCCACAGCGCTTCGCGCAGATGCAGGTGGAAAAGTATCGTCCGGATATACAGCGCTATGTTCGCGTTCTGCGCGCATTCGACCCGCGTCCCATTCGCTGCGCGCTTTATCTTCCCCTGCTCGGCCAATTCTGTCCGGTTGCGGTTGAGCTTCCGGATGGCGAGGGCCGGGTTGCTGAATCCTGAGCGCAAGGTGAAAAGCCGCGCGCAACGGTTTAGACTCTTCTCAGTCGCATGAGCCACAATCGCATCCTTACCTTTCCGGTTTTCGCTGTTCTTTTCTTTTGCCTTTGCATGTCCGCATTTGCCGCGCAAGGCCAGGCACCGGCTGTTCGCCGTGGCACCAATGCCCTTGCGGCACGCGGTTTCGGCGAACTTTACAATATGGATTATGATCTCGCACTGCGCGATTTCACTACCCTGCAAAGCCAGCATCCAAACGATCCGTTTCCTTCAAACTATTTGCTGGCCGCCGAGCTATTCAAGGAGTTGAACCGGATTGGAGCGCTCGACACGGAAACGTATTCGGGAGAGAGCTTTCTTACCAGCAAGCCACGACGGCCGCTGGATCCGGGGGTGCAGAAGCGGATTTTTGACCTGGCGGTGCACGTGGAATCGTTGTGCAACGCCCGTCTGCAGGCCAATCCCAGGGACACGGATGCGCTGTATGCGCGCGGCGTGGCCAGGGGATTCCGCTCGATGTACATGGGCATGGCTGAGAAGTCCTGGCTGTCGGCGGTGCGCTCGGCGCTGGCCGCGCGGCGCGATCACGAGCGCGTGCTGGAACTAGACCCCAGCTACGTGGACGCCAAGATGACGGTTGGAATCCACAACTACATCATCGGCTCGCTGAATTGGGCAGGGCGCGCCGCAGTGGCCCTGGTGGGAGTTACGGGCAATAAACAGAAAGGGCTGGATTACCTGCGCGAGGTCAGCCGCTCGCATGGCACGTCGAGCGAGGATGCGACCTTGGCGCTCAGCCTGTTTCTACGCCGCGAGCAGCGCTATTCGGAGGCGCTGGAACTGGTGAGCCGGATTTCGAGTGAGTACCCCAGGAATTTTCTCTTTGCGGTTGAGTATGCGCATCTGCTCAATGCCGCCGGTCACGGGCGCGAGGCCATTGCGCAATACCACCTGGCGCTGGATAAAGGACGCGCCGGAAAATTTTCGACGTTCCAGCCTGAAATGGCGGCATGGGGATTGGCCGTTTCCTTGCGCGGGCAGCGTGAGTTCGAACCGGCGGCCAAATACTTCGATGAGGTCGCCGGCATCAGCGGTATCGAGGGGTCGTTGACCGACCGCGCCAACGTTTCCGCCGGAGAAATGTATGATGCCCTGGGGCGCCGCGAGCAGGCGGTGGCTCGCTATCGCCTGGTGATCGCCGCCGGCCGCACCGGCGAGTCGCTATCGGCGGCTCACAGACATCTCCGCCATCCCTACCAGGTCAAAGAGGCTCCGGCTTCGCCGCACTAGCTGGGCGCGCCCGATCATTGCCGCGCTTTGGAATCTGCAATCATCCCGTGTAGGCTAATGGCTGGAGACTGTTCAGGATCGTATGTTCCTTCCGCCGGAAACCGCGCGTATCCACTCGTTCTTTACTTCCATGACCGAGTTCTCTTTCATTGCATTCTGTTCCATCTTCTTTCTCGTGGACCCCTTCGCCGCGGTTCCGCCCTTCCTGGCCATGACCGATCAGGCGGATTCCGCCGCGCGCCGCCGCATGGCTGGCCGCGCTGCCTGGACCTGCTTTCTCGTTCTCAGCTTGTTCGCGATCTCCGGAACATTCATCTTCAAGATGTTCGGCATCACCCTGGCGGCCTTTGAAATCGCCGGCGGGATCATCCTGCTTCTCATCGGCCTGGAGATGATGCAGGCGCGCCGTTCCACCCAGGAGGGCGTGAACGAAACCGAGGAGGGAGCGCACAAAGAGGACATCGGCATCACCCCTCTCGGAATTCCCCTGCTCGCCGGACCGGGAGCCATCTCTACCGTCATGGTGTTGATGGGGGCTTCCCCGACCTGGCAGCACGCGATTCCGATTTTTGTCGCCATCGCGGTTACGTCCCTGGCCAGCTATCTCATCCTGGCCTCGGCGGATCGGGTACGCAAACGCATGGGAGAGACGGGGATCCGAATCATGATGCGGATCATGGGGCTTTTGCTGACGGCGATTGCGGTGCAATTCGTAATTAACGGCCTGGCGCGGATGAGCATCATCAACGTCTCGCCACAGTAACCGCCCGTGCCTCCGGAGGCATTCAAAAGGGACACGGCCTGGGCCATGCCCCTTGATCCCGCAGGACCCGTTAGAAGCGAACGCTGAATTCCTTGCCTTGTTCCATGTGAATGCCTTCCACAAAACGAACCTTGCGCGAAGCCATCTTCATGACCACCGACGATGTGCGCACGCCTTCGCCGAAGAAGCGAACTCCCTGCATCAGCGCACCGTCGGTCACCCCGGTTGCGGCGAAGATGATGTTTTCACCCGGCGCCAGTTCCTCGGCGGTATAGGTTTTGTGTATGTCGGTGATTCCGTACTGGGTCATGCGTTCGCGCTGTTCGTCGGTATACCCGGTCAGCCTGCCAACCATGTAGCCATTGAGGCAACGCATGGCGGCTGCGGTAATGACGCCTTCCGGCGCGCCCCCCGTACCCATCACGGCATGAACCCCGGTGCCGCGGACGGCTGCCGCAATTCCCGGAGCCAGGTCGCCGTCGCCGATCAGTTTAATGCGCGCTCCTGCCCGGCGAATCTCATTGATCAGAGTCTCGTGGCGCGGCCGGTCCAGCACGATCACAACCAGGTCCTCGACGTCGCGATGCAGGGCCTTGGCAATCATCCTGAGATTGACCGCCGTCGGAGCATCCAGATCCACCGAGCCTTTGCAGGCGGGGCCGACCACGATTTTCTCCATGTAGCAGTCCGGGGCGTGCAACAATCCACCGTGTTCGCTGGCGGCCAGCACGCAGATGGAGCCCGGTGCGCCGGTTGCGCAAAGGTTGGTGCCCTCCAGCGGATCGACGGCAATATCGACTTCCGGATAGGTGATGCCCTCCTTGGGCGGGCGTCCCACCTTTTCTCCGATGTAGAGCATCGGAGCTTCGTCGCGCTCGCCTTCCCCAATGACGATCGTGCCGCGCATGGGGACTGTATCCATAACGCGGCGCATGGTTTCCGTCGCGACCTGGTCGGCCTTTTTGCGGTCTCCGGTTCCCATTTGTCGGGCTGAAGCGATGGCTGCCGCTTCAACCACTCGCAGCAATTCCAGTGCGAGATCCGATTCCAGGTTTGTCTGGATATTGTCTTCCAGATGGACTGGGTTGTTTTGCAGCTGAGTCGCCATGATTGCTCCTGATTCTACGGCCGCGGCTTCTGTTTTCTGCCTGCCTGGCCTTGTGCCGTAACTCACTATTTCTGTTCCCGGAAGTCATCAGCCCTGAACCGGTTACGGCGGGCTAATTTTGCTACTGAAATCAGAACGCGTCAATGCCTGTGATCGCCGCTCCCAGAATTAACGTATGCACGTCGTGCGTTCCCTCGTAGGTTTTCACCGATTCAAGATTCGCCATGTGACGGAACACTGGATACTCATCGGCGATGCCGTTTGCGCCGAGGATGTCGCGCGCCATGCGGGCGCATTCCAGCGCCATCCAAACGTTGTTTCGCTTGGCCATCGAGATGTGAAAATGCTGCGCCTTTTGCTGATCCTTCAGGCGGCCAACCTGCAAGGCCAACAGTTGCGCCTTGCTGATTTCCGTGATCATCCAGACCAGCTTCTCCTGGACGAGTTGGTGGCTGGCAATCGGCTGGTCGCGAAACTGTTTACGAAATTTAGCGTACTGCAGGGCGGTGTCGTAGCACGCCATGGCAGCGCCAATCACTCCCCAGGCGATGCCAAAGCGGGCCTGGTTCAGGCACATCAGAGCCGACTTCAGTCCGGTGCTCTTCGGCAGCAGGTTTTCCTTTGGAATCCGCACGTCCTGCAACGACAAAGAGGAGGTGACGGAGGCGCGCAGCGACCACTTTCCGTGCACGTCCCTGGCAACAAAACCAGCCCGGTCGCTTTCCACCAGGAATCCGCGAACCTTGCCGCCGTGCTCCTCGCTCTTGGCCCAGATTACGGCCACGTCGGCAATCGAGCCGGAGGTGATCCACATCTTTTCCCCGTTGAGCAGGTAGCCATCGCCATCGGGCACGGCGCGGGTGCGCATGGCGTCCGGGTTCGAGCCGGCGTCGGGCTCGGTCAGTCCGAAGCATCCCAGCTTTTCGCCCCTGGCCATCCCTGGCAGCCACCGCTGCTTCTGCTCCTCGCTGCCAAAGGTGTAGATGGGGTACATCACCAGGCTGCTCTGCACGCTGGCAAACGAGCGCAATCCGCTGTCGCCGCGCTCCAGTTCCTGCATGATCAGTCCGTACTCCACGCTGCTCATCCCCGCGCAGCCATAACCGTCGAGGGTGGGACCAAAGAAGCCAAGCTCGCCCATCGGCGCAATCAACTCGCGGGGAAAACGGCCCTGCCGATTGCACTCCTCGATGATGGGGATTACTTGATCCTCTACAAACTGGCGGGCCGTGTCGCGCACCATGCGCTCGTCTTCACTGAGGAGGGAGTCGAATTCGAGGAAATCAACGCCGCGGAACCTGAGGGCCATAGAATTGCCAACAGTCCACCGTTGCCCTGTTGCCGGGCCCGGTCGAACTTTTGACAGTATCAAGCCAGAATCCACAGGTCAATGATTCTTTCCTGCAGCCGCTCCGAACCCATTGTTTTCGACGTTGCCGCTGGCGGCTACCACTGCTGGCGCTTGCGCAGCTCCGTAATGTGCGCCAGGTGGTGCGCGCCGTGCCAGGCATACATGGATAGCATTTTGTCAAGCGCCATGACACCCGATTCCGGGTGGGTCAGCGTACGTTCCCAGTCCGTGGACTTCAGGCTGCGCAGCAGCACGACCCAGCGGGCGTGCAGGTTCTCCACCAGAGCCACGCTGACGTCGATCGGTGTCACCCGGCTGTCGGCCAGTTCGGCCCAGGCGGCTTCGTTATACGGTTTGATGGTTGGATTGTCTTCGGTCAGCGCCAGTTTGTATCTGACGTAGGCGTTCATGTGGCTGTCGGCCAGGTGATGGGTCACCTGTCTCACGGTCCATCCGCCCTCGCGATACGGCGTGTCCAACTGTTTTCCGTTCAGGTGCGCCAATGCCTGTCTCAGGCGCTCCGGCACTTCGGCAACGGAGTCGATCAACTGCCGGCGCTCTTCGGCCGTGGGTGCCTGCTTGCTCCAGTCAAACTTGCCGATCGGGTAACGCACGTCTTCCATGTCTTTCCTCCGTGGCGCTCGCCACTTCCGCAGAATACAGCTTACTGATATACAATCAAGAGGCTACCCCGTTAATAATTCCATCGCATACCATGTATCTCTAATCCTAAGAATCATTTACAGGCACAAGGCTGGGAGCTTCCAGTGCGGGTAGTTCCTCTCTGTGCCTAAAATTGTGCCCACCCGTCAGCTTTCCAAAGGCTCGCTCGATGGCGTCGGCTTGAGGGTGGCAGTACCGCTGCGTGATGGTAATGGAAGAGTGCCCCGCGATCCGCGCCAGCGTGAAAGCGTCACAGCCAGATTCAGCCAGCCGCGTTAGCGCGGTGTGCCGTAGGCAGTAGGGTTCAAACTGCTTCACTCCCGCCTTGATTGCCTCAGCATGACGCGCCACGTAATCGGCTTCTAGCTTTGAGGCGGCAATCACCGCGTCTTGCCAGTTGCCCCTGCCCCCCTCTTTTGTCCATGCCTCATAAGCCGCAGATGCCGCCTCTAGCTTTGCAATCGCCTTGCCGTGGTAGTGCTTCGCGCTGCTCTCTTCGAAGTGGCCGGACTTGGAGGCCGCCGGGAATACCCAGCCTTCAGCGGGGCGGTTCTGTGCTTCGTGGCGCTCTTTCAATGTCCAATACACTTCCGCAGTCATAGGCAGCACCCGGCGGCGGGCCTTTGTCTTGCCTTTGATGATCTGAATCATTCCGCCATGCTCATTGAGCAGGACGTGCTCCCATCGCAACTCATAGCACTCGCCGGGGCATATACCTTCGTAGCGAATTAAGGTCGCCACATCGCGCCATGGTTGGCGGCACAGTTCGATGTAGGCCGCAAAGTCCGCCTCTGTCACGATCCGGTCACGCTGGCGCTCTCCCTTTGCGAGTACGAGTTTCGGCGCACGTTCCAGCTTGCCCCACTCTTCGGCAAGTTTCAAGGAGCGGCAGAGGGTTCGCAGCCCACAATTGACGGTAGAGGCGGATCGCTTCGTGTTTAGGGCAATAAAGCCCACTGCGTGCTGCGAAGTGATTTCGTCAAGCCTCAGGGTTCCCAGTTCGGCTGCGAGAAGCAGCGAGGCCCCGTATGCGTAGTAGTTGGCGGTTGCTGGCTTGGTTGCGAAGTGCGCCTCGGTATAGGGCAGGAAATCATCCTTGAGGAATTGCGCCAGCGCAGGAACGCGCGTATGTCGCTTCGTCCAGGCCGCGCTGCATGAGTCGCTGCAAAAGACGTGCTCGCCTTCGCGCCGCGCATCTTCCGCGCTAAACCACTTTTCGCATTCATCGCAGAGCAGAACTTCAGAGCACTTAAAGCGCGAGCAAGCATCCTTGCGGGCATCTTCCTGTTTGGAGAGTCGCGTCCGGTGTGCCGATTCGATGTTGCGCGCCTTCTTGTCGCTCCCCTGCTTGGTGGACTCGCGCACCATCTCGCCATTCCACATGAACTTGTACCAGTAGATTTTGCCGCGCTTGAAGATAGACATTGCCGTCTATTTCCTTTCGTGAACCTTGTGAAATTCGTAGTATTCGCGCGCCTTCTTGCGCTTCTGTTCCTTGCGTTCGTCCGAACTTTCCCAGAACTTTACACGGCACTCCGTAGAGCAAAACCTTTGATGCGAAAACTTCGCGAAGTACCATTTCCCACACGCGCAGGTTTGAAGCCTGTCCAGTCGGTTTGCCTTTGCCAGCCTGAGAACACCATCCACCGCCAGCCATTCTCCGGAAGGGCAACTTTTCAAGACCGGCGCATCATCCACATCCCAACCTTCTCGACGGCCCGGATGAACGAAAAACTGAGGTCGGGACCTATAACGCTCCAGCATTCTATTCAGCTGTTTGAATTCGGCGGGGACATTAGGCAGTTCCGAGCACGGTGCTCGGAACCGGACTGGACTCAGCTTTATTCGTTTCTGTATATCCCGAACGCGAGAGATCACTTCGATCACGCGTTTCCTTGACTCCTCAGTTTGACAAGAGCGCACCGCGGCTCCAGTTTTCGTTTTCTCGAAATTCAGCCACCGGAGGACGTGCCCAGCGTCATGCTGTCCAGTAAACGTTCTATTCCGATTTCTGTCATGTATTTCTTGTCTAGCCATGCATAGAATAGTATGGCAGACCATCTACCGCGTCAAGCTTGGATTGGCTAATATCGTTGCGAAGTACCAAAACGGAGGCAGAAAGTTGGACACACTATTTTCAGTAGAAGAGGCTGCGCGCAGGCTTGGCGGATTGAGCAAGCACACAATAAACACGTGGCTCTCGCAGGGTAAGTTGCAGCGCACGAAAGTTGGCTCGCGCACCATGGTCCGCGAAAGCGAATTGGCGAAGGTGATTCAGGACGGCGGCAAGTCTCCCGCACCGCACAAGGCCGAATTTAGGACCACCGGAAGCGAGGCCCGCTGATGTTGGGCCTCTCCACGGATTCTCAATCACGAACTGCTCTTCGCCGAGGCTAGCGAACATGGGCTATAGACTCACAGGGCCAGGGAGGTGCGCGGGCGGGATATTTTCCATCCCGCACGCTCTAGTCGATAGCGGCGCATTTCGTGAACTCTCGCCAGCAGCGTGCAAACTGCTTGTGTTTCTCTATGCCGCCATGAACGCCCGTTCAGCGCCATGCATCCGAATCTCCCTCTCGCAACTCGCGGAAGCCCTATACATGGATAACAAGACGATCCGCGCCGCGCGGAGGGAATTGGAATCTAAGAACATCATCCGATGCAGCAGGGCGGCGAAGGCTGGCTCGCCTTACGAACTCCACTTGGTGAACCCCGAAACTGGAAAGCCATTTCCTCCTGAGGATGGACGGTCCACGGTCGCGGACTTCAGGCCGCGAAGATCGAAAACCGTCGCCACCGATCCGCAGACTGCCGATTCTCGCGCTGTGCGCGCCGTTATAAAAGCGCGTCCAAGCGCGGCGGGGCAGCCCACCCTACGAGCACAGCAGCCCCAGGTCGGCACTTCTGCGCGAAAGATGAATGGGAGCGAAGAGAGGCCCGCGTGTCCCATCCACCCGAAGGGGATAGTCTATTGGGACGACAGCGGCTGGCATTGCCAGTCGTGTGAACCCAGCCCTTATGCGCCACCAGAGGAATCGCTCTCCCGTCCTGCGAAAGCCTCGCCTCCTTCCATACCGTTCACACCTCCCACTGCCGAGCAGATATTTGGACGTGGGTAGGGGAAATTCTCCCTACAATCCAGCATGACAATTGCGGGAGTTTTTCCCATAGTTTGTGGGAATAATCCCCCCGGTTTGCGGGAGTTTCTCCCATGCCGAATCTTGCAAGAAGCTTCGTATCAGTGACTTGCGGCGCACAGTGCGTCTTAAAATCTCTTATAAAGAGAGCTTAAGGGTTTTGCCTTTACTGTTGCTCCTGCTCTTGACTTAGCTCTTGGTTCTTACCATGTCGATCGAACGGAATTGAAGCCCCCTGCGTGTCGCTGTTGCTCTCTCTCATGGCGGTGAAAGGCAGAAACACAAAAGTGTTACCGTTTCAAGGCGGCCACTCTTCAGGCCTGCTCTTTCTCCGTGCGCCCTTTTCGGCACTTGGCGCGGGATGCCTGTTCTGAAAGAATCTCAACGGAACCTATGCCCATATCTCTACCGAAAGCTGTCGAGCACTGGAAGGCAAGCGCGCTCACCGAGCGCACCGTCGTGACGTGCCCGAACGAATGGCTGCCCGATGAAGGGCCGTTGTCGAAGGAAAACTAGGAGATGGCGATGAAGAAGGATTCCGCAAAATCTGTGGACGCACCGGTGACCAGGCAAGTCGTCATCGAGAACCCCATCATCAACTCGCCTTTTGATGAGCCGACCCGCCACTTCAAGTTTGGCGACGAGGGCATCACCAACGAGAAAGTGGAAGGCCGCCGCAGCAGTTCCTATTTTGTCCCAATCGCCAAGCCGAAGAAGAAGGGAAGCAAACAGCTTCAGTTCGACACGGAATGGACGCAGGACCGCATTGAAGAGAACAAGCTGGTCAATGACATCCGGCGCCGCGTGGCGGCCTGGCGCAAGGGCGGCTACGTCGGCGTGACGCCGACCACCGCGCGCCTGATTGCCTACTGGACTGACCCCAGTCGCGAGAAGAGGCTCTTTTTCTGCCAGAACGAGGCCCTCGAAACCGCCATTTACATTACCGAGGTGGCCAAGAAGTACGGCGATGCGTGGATAGAGAATTCGCTGCGGGATGCCAATGACAGCTCGAATCCCGGCCTGCCGCGCACGGCATTCAAGATGGCCACCGGCTCCGGGAAGACCGTTGTCATGGCCATGCTGATTGCTTGGCACACGCTCAATAAGCGCGCCAACCCGCAGGACGCCCGCTTCTCAGACACCTTCCTGATCGTCACCCCCGGCATCACCATACGTGATCGTCTGCGCGTTCTGCTGCCAAACGACCCTGAGAGTTACTACCGCCAGCGCGACATCGTTCCGGCCCAACTACAGGACCAGCTCGGCCAAGCCAAGATCATCATTACCAATTTTCACGCTTTCCAACTGCGCGAAAAAGTCGCCGCCGGGAAGATCACGAAGTCGATTCTCGCCGATGGACAGCCAAGCCCGTTCACCGAAACTCCGGACCAGATGGTGCGCCGCGTCTGTCGCGAGTTGAGCACCAAGAAAAACATAATTGTTATCAACGACGAAGCCCACCACTGCTACCGCCGCAAACCCGATGCCGAGGATGAACCGCTCACCGGCGAGGATCGCATCGAAGCGAAGCAACGCGAGGAAGAGGCCCGCGTCTGGATTTCCGGCCTTGAGGCGGTGAAGGCCAAGATCGGCGTCAAGGCCATTTACGACCTTTCGGCAACGCCTTTTTTCCTCAAAGGTTCTGGCTGGCCTGAAGCAACTCTCTTCCCCTGGGTGGTTTCGGATTTTTCGCTGATTGACGCCATCGAGGCCGGAATCGTAAAGGTTCCGCGTGTGCCTGTCTCTGATGATTCCATGACCGGCGAGCAGCCAACATACCGCGATCTCTGGCTCCGCATACGCGAACACCTGCCCAGAAAGGGCAGAAAGAGCGAAGACCTCGGCGGCGATCCGAAACTGCCCGTCGAATTGGAAGGGGCGCTTCACAGTCTCTACGGCAACTATGAGAAGTATTACCGCCTTTGGGAGCAAAACGCCGATGCGCGGGCACGCGGCATCACGCCGCCGGTGTTTATCGTTGTCTGCAACAACACGAATGTGTCGAAGATGGTCTTTGACTATATTGGCGGCTGGGAAAAACCAATCGGCGATCAGTCCATTGTCCAAGCTGGACAACTCGCAATTTTTCGCAACGACGACGGCTATGGCGGCTGGCTCCATCGCCCCAACACGATCTTGGTGGACAGCAAGCAGCTCGAATCCGGCGAGGCAATGAGTGATGACTTCAAGAAGATTGCCTCCCGAGAGATCGACGAGTTCAAGGCCGATTACCGCATCCGCTTCCCTGGCCGCGATGCGGATGACCTCACCGACGAAGACTTGCTCCGCGAGGTGATGAATACCGTTGGCAAGGCCGGGAAGCTCGGTGAACACGTCAAGTGCGTGGTCAGTGTCTCCATGCTCACCGAAGGGTGGGACGCCAACACCGTAACCCATGTTCTAGGAGTGCGCGCGTTCGGAACGCAGTTACTCTGTGAGCAAGTAGTCGGTCGTGCTTTGCGGCGCATGAGCTATGCTGCCAACGAGAAGGGGCATTTCAATCCCGAATATGCCGAAGTTTATGGCGTGCCGTTTTCCTTCATCCCATGCAGCGGCGCGACCACGGACCCTAAGCCCGGCCCGTTGCCCACAAGGGTCCGCGCTCTCGATAGCCGCATCGCCTGCGAAATCACCTTTCCCCGGTTGCTTGGTTATCGCTATGACATCAAGGGTGAACGGCTGGAATGCCAATTTACGGATGAATCCGTTATGCCGCTCTCGCCCGCCGATCTTCCGACCAAGACCGAGAGTGCGCCCATTGTTGGCGAGACCGTAATCCACACTCTCGATGATCTCAAGCGTTTCCGGCTCAATGAAGTCGCGTTTGCTCTGGCCAAACTTACGCTGGAGAAATACTTCCGGGATGATGATGGCAATGACAAGCCCTGGCTGTTTCCTCAACTGCTGGGCATCGCAAAGCGTTGGCTGGCGGAGTGCGTCATCCTCAAGGACAACACCTTCCCTCAACTGCTTTTGCTCTCGCAGAACAGGCACGATGCCAGCGACCGAATCTATAGGTCCATCGTCGCCTCAACCGATGGCACGGCGGCGCTCAAGCCTATCCTGCGCCCCTATGACGCCACCGGCTCCACCCGGTATGTAGATTTCGATACGACCCGCGCCGTCTTTGCCACTCGCGCTGACAAGTGCCACATCTCCCACGTTGTCGCCGATACCGACTCGTGGGAGCAGAAGCTGGCTGAAGCCATTGAAGACATGCCCGAGGTAATCCGCTACGTTAAGAACCATAACCTCAACTTCACCATTCCCTACACGTTGAACGGCGAAGAGCATCAATACATCCCCGATTTCATTGTCTGCATTGACGATGGCCACGGCCCGGATGACCTCTTGAACCTGATCGTCGAAGTGACTGGCGAGAAGAAGAAAGACAAGGCTGCCAAGGTCGCCACGGCGCGCACGCTGTGGGTGCCAGCCATCAACAACCACAGCGGCTTTGGGCGCTGGGCGTTCCTTGAAGTCGCCGACCCGTGGGACGCGCAAAATCTCATCCGTGGCTTTCTGAAACAGGCGAAGGCAGAGACAGCAAAGGAAGTCGCTCATGGCTAAGAAAAACGATACGAAGAACGGCACTCATACAAGAGTCGAATCCATCCGCCACAAGGACAAGCGCGCCAACATCCCCACCGAGGAACTGCGCGACTTTGTGGCCGACGAGGAACTCGCCCCCAAGACCCTGCTCTATCCGCGCGACCCCTCGCTCGATCCGCAACTGGTCTGGAAGGGCAAGGACGAGCAGGACCGGGAAGACTTAGCCGTTCCCGTTGTGCCGGTTTACATTCAGGAGAAGATTCATCCGCAGGCGATCATCGACGCCCTGCCACGCATTGAGCCGTCCGCAGACGGCCAGCCCAACCTCTTCGCCGACTTCAACGGCGGGCCGCCGGACTTTGCACAGAAAGTCGATTTTTACCATCACGAGCAGAACTGGACCAATCGCCTCATCCTGGGAGATTCGTTGCTCGTAATGACCTCGCTGGCCGAGAAGGAGAAAGGACTCAAGGGGAAGGTGCAGGCCATCTATCTTGACCCGCCCTACGGCATCAAGTTTGGTTCCAACTGGCAGGTGAGCACGCGCAAGCGCGACGTAAAGGACGGCAAGGCCGAAGACGCTACGCGCCAGCCCGAGCAGGTGCGCGCCTTCCGCGATACTTGGAAGCTCGGCATTCACTCGTATCTGGCCTACCTGCGCGACCGGTTGGTGGTCGCGCGCGATCTGCTTACCGAGACCGGCAGCATCTTCGTGCAGATCGGCGATGAGAATGTCCATCTCGTGCGCTGTGTCATGGATGAGGCCTTTGGGAGCGAGAATTTCATCTCACTCATTGCGTTTCGGAAGAAGACAATGCCATTTGGCACGAACTTCATAGAGCAGATGGGCGACTTCATCATTTGGTACGGCAAACAGAAGCAGACAAGCGATAACAAGGTGTTGACGAAATACAGGCCGCTGAAAAGAGATGCGAACGTCGAGGGGGAGTTCCACTATTGCTGGTTTGAAATGCCTGACGGTATGCGCCATAGAATGACCGCCGAGCAGATCGACAATCATGCATTGCTACCGAAAGGTGCGCGTGTCTATCGCCTGAAGTCGCTTGAACCTTCCGGCCCGATGGAGTCGGGAAAATTCGATTACGAGTTTGATGGGCACTTATATCCGCCACCAAGTAATGGCTACGGGACTACCCCAACAGGAATGGATCGGCTGAAGATGATGCGGCGGCTTCAGCCAGAGGGAAACCGGCTGACATTCATCATGTATGCGGATGAAAACCCCTCCGCCGCAATGACGGCCCCGTGGTTTGACACGGTAGGGGCCGACGACAAACAGTACGTTGTGCAAACTAATACGGAAGTCGTCAGGCGCTGCCTTCTAATGACCACCGACCCCGGCGACCTGGTGTTCGACCCAACCTGCGGCAGTGGCACCACGGCTTATGTCGCCGAGCAGTGGGGGCGGCGCTGGATCACTTGCGACACCAGCCGCGTCGCATTGGCGCTGGCGCGCACCCGCATGATGGCCGCCAAGTATCCCTACTACCTGCTCGCCGACTCACCCGAAGGAATCAAGAAAGAGTCCGAGATCACCGGCAAAGTGCCGCCAGAGTACAAGACCGAGAGTGACGTCCGGCGGGGTTTTGTTTACCGGCGCGTGCCGCACGTCACGCTGAAATCTATCGCTAACAACCCGGAGATCACGGAAGGCATGACGCGGGAGCAGATCGACGCGGCCATCGCCAAACACGCCGATACCGAAACGCTCTTTGACCAGCCCTACGAGGATAACAAGCGGGTGCGTGTCTGCGGCCCGTTCTCGGTGGAAAGCCTATCGCCGCATCGCGTGCTCTCCACCGCCGACGAGAATCAGGATGGCTCGGCAGGCGAGCAGGAAGCCCGCAAGCAGCAGGACTTCGCCACGATGATCCTCGACAACTTGAAGAAAGCGGGTGTGCAGAACACGCGCAAGAACGAACGGCTGACCTTTGACCGGCTGGACCCGTATCCGGGCGTGTGGCTGAATGCTTCTGGCGAGTACACGGATGCGGATGGCAAGGCCCGCCGCGTGGCCGTTTCCATCGGCCCCGAGCATGGAACTGTTGGCCCGCAACAGGTGAAGGAAGCAGCCAAGGAAGCGGTGCAGGGTGTGGGCTTCGACCTGCTCGTGGTGTGCGGCTTTGCCTTTGATCCGCACGTTGCCGAAGAGGTGAAACGCTATGGCAAGTTGACGGTGCTGCCCACCAAGATGAATCCCGACCTAGCGATGGGCGACGAGCTGCTCAAGAAGACCGGCGCGGGCAACCTGTTCATGGTTTTTGGCGAGCCGGACGTGGAGATCAAGCAGAAGAACGGCCAGATCGTGATCGAGATCAAGGGTGTGGACGTGTATGACCCAACCACCGGGCAGATTCGTAGCGCCTCCACCGACGACATCGCTTGCTGGTTCATCGACACCGATTACAACGGCGAGAGCTTCTTTGTGCGCCACGCCTACTTCACCGGCGCGGAAGAACCCTATGACAAGCTCAAGCGCGCGCTGCGGGCGGAGATCGACGAAGCGGCCTGGAGCAGCCTGTACACCACGGTTAGCAGGCCGTTCGACAAGCCCAAAACGGGCAAGTTCGCGGTGAAGGTCATCAACCATTACGGCGACGAGGTGCTGAAGGTGTTTGAAACTTGAGAGCGCCGGAAGCTGCTCCACTTTTCTTGTCCCGCCACAGTCCTGCCTTAGCGTTGGATTGTGCAATGCAAAAACTTAGAGGCCATTCGGTGGCAGGAGCGGCTTTTTTTCTGTCTCCATTGTCTGGCTACTTGTTCAATCACGCTACTGCAATCGACTCTATCCGCACCGTTAAGGCTACTTATCCATCACCGCTAATATCTTGTATGTCTCGGATTCCGTTTTCTTGCCGTCTAAACTCACAGACCAGATGAGCCTTGCGTTCTTGCCCTTGAATTCGGCCTGAATATCGTTGACAAGCGGGGTGCGGCAACTGCGCCGGTTGATGTAGTCCATCCTTTCCTTGAACTTGCTCTCACAGTTGACCACTGCAATTCTGCCGTCCGGCAAGAGAAGCGAGAATGTCGCCCCGGAAACGCTATACGATATGGCCCTTGGCGCAGTGTCGTACTCGTTCGTCGTGGTTCTGCCGGAACAATTCACGTTGGTTGACCCTGCGTAGCAATTCAGGCTGGTGTCAGAAGTAGAGGTGGAATGACCGGGCACTACGTAGCTGTAGCCTGTTTCGCTGTTCTGACGTTGAATAATCTTCACGTTGATTGGTTTACCGGCAGCCATAAGAGATTGAGAACTGAGCAGTTCCTGTGCATTGGAATCGCCTTGTTCCGCGGCCTTCTGATACCAGACAGTCGCCTGCGCGTGATCTTGCGGGACGCCTTCGCCCCTGTCGTATTGGAGGCCGAGTTTGTATTGCGCCTCCGCTAAACCCTGCTCCGCAGCTTTGCGAAACCACCCTGCCGCCCGCGCATAATCCTGCGGGACACCTTTGCCAGTGCAATAGGCTCCTCCGAGTGCAGCCTGCGCAAAGGCGTTGCCCTGTTCCGCCGCTCTATGAAACCACGCCTCCGACTGTACATCGTCCTGCTCGACGCCTCGGCCCATTGCGTACCAGAAACCAAGGCGGACTTGACCATCCACATCCCCTTGGTCGGCGGCCTTTCTGTACCAACTTGCCGCCTGCGCATAGTCCTGTGGCACACCTTGACCCTTTTCGTACAGTCCGGCGAGGTCAAGCTGTGCTCTCGCATATCCCTGCTCTGCGGACTTCCGATACCACATTGCCGCCTGAGTGAAGTCCTGTGGAACGCTGTTGCCAGTCTCGTACAGCGTGCCCATGTAGTCCTGCGCCTCTTCGTTGCTTTGCTCCGCAGCTTTGCGATACCAGAAGACGGCTTGCGCTGGGTCTTCGGGCACACCTTGGCCGTGAGCGTAAAGCAAGCCAAGGTTGCGCTGCGCGTCTGCGTGACCTTGTTCGGCGGCTTTCCGATACCATGCTGCTGCCTGTGCGTAGTCCTGTTCGACGCCAATGCCATTGTTGTAAAAACCTCCGAGTACATACTGTGCCTCGGCCAGATTGTGCTCGGCAGCCTTGTGGAACCAAGTTAGGGTCTGTTTTTCATCCTGTGGAACGCCTTGCCCCTTAGCGTAGAGCATTCCAAGGTTATACTGCGCCTCTGCCAGTTCTTGATCGGCGGCCTTCCGATACCAGGCCGCAGCTTGTGTATAGTCCTGCGAGACGCCTTGGCCATTAGCGTAAAGCACTCCAAGGTTGAGTTGAGCCGTAGCATCGCCCTGCTCGGCGGCTTTGCGATACCAGACAGTCGCTTGGGCTAAGTCGTGCGGTATTCCTTCACCCGAACTGTACAGGATGCCAAGGTTGAGTTGTGCATATGCAAAACCCTGCTCGGCGGCCTTGCGGAGCCAATAGATGGCCTGCGCGTCGTCCTGCGGCACTCCTTGGCCCTTGTCAAAATGATAGGCCAACGCGGATTGTGCATCTGCATCGCCCTGTTCAGCGGCCTTGCGATACCAGAGCAATGCTTGCGCGTAGTCCTGCGGCACACCATGACCATTATCGTAAAGTTCGGCGAGGTTATATTGGGCATCTGCATTGCCCTCCTCCGCTGCTTTCCTAAACCACTTTTCAGCTTCCGCATAATCTTGCGGGACACCAGAGCCGCTGGAGTACCGTGAACCAAGTTCATCCTGCGCCTGAGCATCGCCAACCTTTGCCTTGGCCCGCACCGCTGCGATCTGCTCTTTGGAAGGCCAAGCGTCCTGCGCCGCCTCGTCAACCACAGTGAGTCCCTTGGGAAGAGTCACCGGGGATGATGCGGTCTGCGCCACACTCACACAGGCAAGGGAAACGACAACAACGGCCAAGGCGAGAAACTCAAGGCGGGGGCAGCGGTTCAGATTGATTGGAAAGCGCATGGCGAAGCCTGCGGGGGAAGGGCAGCACTCGCTGTTGCTCCTGATTTTCATCAATTCACCGGCCTGTCTTTGTGCATCACCATAGGCCGCTCGTTTGGAACGATCTTGATTGTCGGACGGCAGAAGCACCCACGATTACATTCGTGCGCTCCGAAACTGTATCCGTCCTGAGTTTCAAAGCAGGGAACAATGTGAACATCTCCATAGTCTGTGTTGGAATGAAGAATCTTCTCATCCGAACTTACCAACCGAATCGCGTTTTGTTTGCGATCTTCAATAGCGATTGCCCACGTCGTCTGTCCACGGCCTGCCAAGTCCTTCCTTCTTGCAAAGCGCGGCGGGTCATGAACTGTCGGCGCGGCTACCTCGACAGCCTCGTCTTCTTCCAAAGCCGCTTCTGTCTCGTC
>Ga0326727_10005097_pt1 | contig 38087 bp, 30 predicted proteins | sample MB2enrmetagenome_FD_207643 | JGI IMG/M metagenome (GOLD analysis project Ga0326727, IMG submission 207643) | Lab enriched peat soil microbial communities from McLean, Ithaca, NY, United States - MB29MY | ecosystem: Environmental > Terrestrial > Soil > Wetlands > Peat | place: USA: New York... | reverse complement strand
GCCAAGAGTTTCATCTTGGCCCGCGATTTCAATGGGATGCGCGGAACATGTAACATGTTACAAATTGTGGGGCGGCGATGAAATTCTGAGAGATGATTTCTCAGATCTGGCCGTGCTAGAAACTAATCAGTGTGAATTCACCCAAAAAGTACCCGCAGGCGCGGGGATGAGGAGTGTGGGATTTCACGCAAGTAAATGCCGCCAAAAACACGAAGGGCGCGGGGGTTGTTTCCCCGCGCCCTCCGACCGGTGGTAATTTTTTATGCCGCGTTGGCAAGAAGTTCTTCGAGCGACTCGGTCTCGAATTCATGGCGGTCGGCCAATTCCTGGCAACGAATGCAGAACTTGGTCCACGGCACGGCGTCGAGGCGTTTCGGCTTGATTTCCTCTTCACAGTGTAGGCAAATGCCATAGCTGCCGTCGGCAATGCGCCCCAGCGCGCCTTTCACGTTGCGCAGCAGGCTCGACTCCCGGTCGAGATTGCGGATGGCCAACTCGCGCTCCCCGGCGAGCTGTACCTCATCAAGGGCATCTGGCGTCTTTTCGATAGCGATGTCTTCCCGGTTGCGCAGGCCCACAGACAGTTCGGCTTGCTTTGCTTCCAGGATCGCTCTGTATTTGTTCAATTCGGTCTGGTTCATTTTCGTTCTCCCAGTTTTTTATCATTTTATTTCTTGTCTTTAGCGGTTTCCGTCGCAACAGTATAGACGGAAATTTATGCCAAAGGTTTCACGTCTTCCAATCCCTCATTGGGGCCATTGGTTCCTCGTGCTTTCACCCAGCGGCGCCCGCACGTGTGTTTTTGTTAGCAATCTGCATGCCAAATCTGAGCCGGCCTGGAGTCTAGCATATTTGCCCGCCCTTTTCCAACTTCTTATCGGCTCAAATGGTACTATTTATAGTTGGTTTCGCCCGGTAAACCGCATTCGAAGACCTTTACAATGCTTTACAGTCTTCCGGCCTTGGCCGGATGCCTGTTTTTTGTGTGTGCCGGCTTCGCTTACCTGACCCTGATCGGCATCGAGAACGACGAGGCCCTCTTCGCTGGGGCCTTCTTGAAGCCATACGGCGGGGCCTACACCATCCGGATCGGGCATTCCCGCATACCGCTGATGGTTATGACCTATATCGGCACGTTGAAGGCGTGGCTTTATCGTCCTTTGATGAGCACATTCGGCACGGGCGTGATGGTCCTCAGGCTGCCGATGCTGCTGGTGGGCGCGGCCAGTGTTTGGCTCTTCTTCCTGCTCCTTCATCGTGCCGCCGGACGCCGCGCAGCCATAATCGGATGCACGTTGCTGGCGGTGGATTCATCCTACCTGCTAACCGTCTGCTTCGATTGGGGGCCGGTGGCGCTCCAGCATCTGCTGCTGGTGGCGGGGCTGGTTCTGCTGGTCCGGTTCTATCAGGTCCGCCGCCTGCCCGCGCTCTTCTGGGGATTCTGCCTTCTGGGCCTGGGAATGTGGGATAAAGCTTTAGCTGTGTGGATGTTAGGCGGTATCGGGGTGGCTGCTGCCGTGGTCTTCCCCGGCCGCCTGTGGGCGCTCGCCAGCCGGCAGCGGCTGGCCGTCGCGGCGCTTGGATTTTTGCTCGGCGCGCTGCCTTTGTTGATCTTCAACGCGGAAAACCACTGGGCGACTTTCGTGGGCAACGTCAGCCGCGACACCAGCGACCTCTCCGGCAAAGCCCATATCCTTATAGAAACCGCCAAAGGCGACGGCCTGTTCAGTTGGATGTTCGACGAGCAGTGGCAGACCCCGTCGCCGCACGCTCCCAGGGGTGTCATCCAGCGGACAAGTGCCGAAATTTCGTCACTTTTCGGACACCCCCGCTGTCACTCCCTGTACTACGCCTTCCTGCTGGCCGTCCTGCTGGCTCCTTTGGCTCGCGGCGACGCTCTTCGCGCCATCCTTTTCGCCCTGATCGCCATGGCGGTAGCGTGGATCCAAATGGCCACCGGCGCCCAAACCGGCGGCAGCATGCACCACACCATCCTCTTATGGCCGTTTCCGCAGATGGTGGTGGCGGTTTCCTTCGCCGCCGCCTCGCGCCGGCTGTTGCGGGCCGGCATTCCGGTATTGACTGCGGTCACCGCCGTCATGATCGTCTCCGGAGTGCTCGTGGCCAACGAATATTATTACGTCGCCTATAGCTTTGGCGGCGCGCCGGTCTGGTCCGACGCCATCTTCCCGCTGTCCAACTTTCTGAAGGGCGCCGGTTCCGGGAACGTCTACTGTGTCGATTGGGGAATGCTCGACAGCCTGCGGTATCTGAATCACGGCAAACTGAAGCTGGCGGAGGGCACCGACCCCATTTCCAAACCGCAACTGAGCCCCGCCGACCGAGAGCCCGTTCTGCGCATGCTGGCCGACCCCGGCGCGGTTTTCGTGGCGCACACCAAGGAATTCGAGAATTTCCAAGGCACCAACGAACGGCTGGTGAAGTTTGCCGATGCCGAAGGCTACCGGCGCGACATGCTGGCGGTGGTCTCCGACAGCTTCGGCCGCCAAGCGTTCGAGGTCTACCGTTTCGCGGCGACGGGTTCCGAGGTGGGGCGGGGAATGACGGTTGCGCATCGCTCCCTAACGGTCGCGGCTCGGAACGAGCCTGCGCACTGAGCCGCGACCGTCAGGGAGCGGTTGGGCGGTGTCACGACGCTAGTCGCGGCTCGGAACGAGCCTGCCCACTGAACCGCGACCGTCAGGGAGCGGTTGGGCGGTGTCACGACGCTAGTCGCAGCTCGGAACGAGCCTGCGCACTGAACCGCGACCGTTAGAGAGCGGTTGGGCGGTGTCACGACGCTAGTCGCGGCTCGGAACGAGCCTGCGCACTGAGCCGCGACCGTCAGGGAGCGGTTGGGCGGTGCTACGACGCTAGTCGCGGCTCGGAACGAGCCTGCGCACTGAGCCGCAACCGTCAGGGAGCGGTTGGGCGGTGCTACGACGCTAGCCCACGTTCGCTAGCGACCCCGCGGTTGGAGATGCATCCGGCTGACGCGGGTCGACGGCCAGCAAAGGGAACACAATCCGGAAGACGGAACCCTCGTTTTCTTTGCTGTCGGCCGAAAGAGACGCCTGATGCACGTTCGCGATCCACTTGGCGATGGAGAGACCCAGTCCGGAGCCTTCCACCTCGCTCCGTGAGGGGTCGGCGCGATAGAAACGGCCAAAAATAAGCGGCAGATCGGCCGCCGAGATCCCCATGCCGTTATCCTCCACCGTGACCGTTGCCCGCTCCCCGCTGGAGGACAGCCGGACCTTGATTGTGCCCGGCGCCGGCGTGTACTTCACGGCGTTATCCACAAGAATCCACAGCAATCGGTGGAGACTGAAGTAATCGCCCCAGACCGTTCGGTGGCAACCCTCCTCGAAACAGGCCGTGAGGGTGTGCCCCCGCTCGCCGGCGAGCAGTCGAGCTTTCTGGCAAACCGCCCTGACCACCTCGACTAGATCCACCGGCTCGAAGGCCAGGTGCGAATTGCCGGCATCGGCGCGCGCCAGCGTCAGCATATCTTTCAGCAGACGGTTGGCCTTTCCGCACTCCGTGACAATCTCTTCGAAAGCCCGACGGCTGGCGGCATCGATCTGCCGGTTTCGCAGCGCCAGCTCCGCCGTGGTCCGCACGAACGACACGGGACTGCGAAGCTCATGCGAAGCGTCATCCGTGAATCGCTTGATTTCGTTCACGGCCGATTCCAGGCGCGCCAGCATCGCATTGCACGTTTCCGAGAGCCGTTGCAACTCGTCCCCGGTCTTCGGAACCGGCAGCCTCCCGGACAGGTTCGAGACGCTGATCGAGCGGGTGGCCGCGGTGATCTCGTCCACCGGTTTGAGCGCTCTTCGGCTGAGTGCGTATCCGCCGAGCGCCGAGACGGCCAGCAACGCCGGGATGGCCCACAGCAAGCCGGCGGAGAAGGCCCCTAGGACCAGACGATTGCTCTCCAGCGGAGCGGCGATCGACGCCACCAGCGCTTGCGAACCGGAAGTAAAGGGATGCGCCAGAACGCGATAGGGCTGCCCCAGGAAAGCGGCTTCGCTGAAGCGGTCGCGATCGATCGGCGTGACACGGGGCCACGGGAACGCCTGCGCGGCCGCGGTCGGAGAAGGAAGAGCGCGAGTCCCGTCCGTCCGGAAAACTTCGATCAGCCCCCCTCCGGTCGCGTCCGCGAATGCCTGAAATTTCCGGGTGCGCTCGTCCGGTGGATCGGCCTGAGTAGCGCGCAGCAAGTCGTACAAGCGGTCCGCGCGCCTCACCAAGGTTCGGGATCGGCCGCTGGTCAAAGTGTCTTTCAGGTCGAGCCACATGACCGCGCCGAACAGAACCAGCCCCGCGAAGAACACGGAGGAGAACCAAATCGTCAGCCGCAGCGAAATGGAACGATGGGCCATCAGCAGCTTTCACTCCGAATGGAATAACCCACGCCACGGACCGTGTGCAGCAGTTCGGTTTCTCCGGGCTGCGTGATTTTCGACCGCAAGGAGCGCACAAAGAAGTACAGGTTCGCGTCGCTTACGTCGGACTCCATTCCCCACCCTTCTTCGATCAGCACCTCTCTCGGCACCACCATGCCTGCGCGCCGGATCAAGGTTTCGAGGAGGGCGTACTCGGTGCGCGTCAGGGATGCGGTCCGGTCGCCGCGCCGCAGTTGATAGGTGCCTGGGTTGAGCCTTAAATCCCCGAACGCGAGGTCCGCGGGTTGTGGCGCGGGAGCACGGCGGGCAACGGCTCGAACGCGCGCGAGAAGAATGTTCAACTCGAATGGCTTGGTGAGATAGTCGTCCGCGCCGGAGTCCAGCCCCTGCACGATGTCGGGCCCCGCGTCGCGCGCCGACACGATAATGACGGGCGTGTGCAGCCGCGCCTCCCGCAGTCTCCTGAGGACGCTCAAGCCGTCCAGGCGGGGAAGCATGACGTCGAGCAGAATTACGTCCATGTCCGCCGCCATGCCGAGCTTGAGAGCTCGATCTCCATCGTAGGCAAGCAGGACGGAATGGCCCTCCGTTTCAAGAGCTCTGCGCAACAGATCGGCGGTATTCGGTCTATCTTCGGCGACTAATATTCGAATATTATAATCCTGCCTTGGGAATGTTAACATCTGATTACGATGCGATAAAATTCGCGTTCCCATGCTGCTTCCTTAGATTGTCCTCAGACTCGCTTGTTCCAATACCGCTGTAGCACCTCACTCGTTCCGACAAGAAAGAACCGCAATGGGAGGACTATTATGCGCACGCCTATGAGTTTCGTACCGGCCACCGTATGGAACCTTGTTGCAGCCCTTGTTCTCACGGGCTTGGCTTCATCCGCCGCCGGGGTCGACGCCAAGGGCACCATCGCTGGACGCGTGGTGGACAGTTCCGGCGCGATTTTGCTGGGAGCTCAGGTCCAATTGCAGGGCAAGGACCTGGCCGTTGCCTCCAACGCGCAGGGAGAATTCACACTGACCGATCTCGAGCCGGGCGCCTACAAACTCCAGGTTTCGTACGTGGGGTTCAAGCCCTTCGAGCAGGACGTCACGATCAAGGCCGGCGAGACTCAGCAGGTGGATGTGCGCCTGGACGTGGCTTCGGCCAATGAAGAGGTCCTGGTGACCGCCGAACGGCCGCGCGGCGAGGCGGAGGCGATCAACCGCACCCGCATGGCCGATAACCTCCTGCAGGCGCTTCCCGCCGAAGTGATCACGTCATTGCCCAACGCCAACGTGGCCGACGCTCTTGGCCGGCTCCCTTCGATCACCTTGGAGCGTATCGAAGGCGAAGGAGTTTACGTGTTTGTGCGCGGCACCGAAGCGCGCCTCACTAACGTCACCATCGACGGCATCACCGTTCCTTCGCCCGAACCCACCGTCCGCCAGGTGAGGCTCGATGTGCTTCCTGCCGACTTAGTGGAGTCCGTCGAAGTCAACAAGACCCTGGCGCCCAACATGGATGGCGATGGCATTGGCGGATCGGTGAATATGGTTACCAAAACCGCCGGCGAGTTCCCCACTTTCAGTCTTTTCGGCATGGGCGGATACAACCCGATAATGGGCGGCCGCGAGAATACCGAAGAAGGAGGGACTCTCGGCCATCGCTTCTTCCATCGGAAACTGGGCATCCTGTTCGGTGGCTCCTTCGATTACAACGGCCGCGGCATCGACAACTGGCAGCCGGCCATCGACCCCACCTCCACTTTCTCCAAGCCCATCTATGACGACAACACCATCCGCGAATATCGCTACTATCGCAATCGCTGGGGCTATGCCGGCTCGGCCGATTACAAATTCAACGATACCGCCAGTATCTACTTCCGCGGCCTTTATTCGAATCTCGAGGACTATGGCGACAAGTGGTATTACGAACCACAGCTAAGCGGCAACCCAAAGTTTTACACATCCAGCAAGCGCCCGGATGCTTCCATCAGCAGCTATGTATTTGGCGGGCACAAGCAATTTGGGCCTTCGCGGATCACCTGGGAGCTTTCCGCATCCAACTCCTACGAGAAGGATTCAGCGGGCAACCCGAAGGCGGATTTCTCGTGGACCGGCTCATCCCTGAGTTGCGGCTATAACCCTGCGGCGCAAACCAACCCCAATGTTCCCCACTTTGGCAACGATTGCGACGGACCCAATTCTCCGCTGGAAGTGGCCACTAACTGGGGTTTCAAGGACATCACCATCTCCACCGGCCGGAGCGCGCAGTTGAACCTCACCGGTTCCGCTTCCTACGCCACCCTTTACCACATCGGTTCCCACTATGGCGTTTTTGAGTTTGGCGGCAAGGTGCGCAATGCGCACAAATATCAGAACTCCACCGAAGACGTCTACGATGGCTGGAAGGCCGCCAACTATCCCATGACCAATTTCCTGAGCAGCTTCAGCAGCAACAATTACCAAAGCGGCGATTATTTCGGCGGGCACTTCGGCCCCGTGTCCGCTTTTACCCAGATCGAGAACTATACTCTTTCCAATCTGGCCAACTACCTGGACGGTTATAAGACGGCCGCCGACGGTTACCCCAACGTGTTCGATATCATCGAACGCATCTCCGCCGGCTATATCATGAACACCATGGATTTCGGCCATTTGCACGTAGTGGCGGGAGTCCGTTTCGAAGGCACGCAGATGAATACGCTGGGCTACAACGTGACGCTGTATCCCGCGGGCAGCTCGAATTGCCCCACCTCCACGGGCTGCGGAGTCCCCGTCCCCACCCGCAACAGTCCGTCTTACGTCGACGCATTGCCCAGCCTTTCGCTCAAGTACGCTCTAAACAACGAGTCCAGCTTGCGTGCGGTCTACGCCCGCGGGGTGTCGCGTCCCGACGCGTACCAGTTGGTCCCGTACGTCACGGAAGACGATTCCACCAATCCCCCCACGATCTCGCAAGGCAATCCCGCGCTCAAGCCCGAACATGCCAATAATTACGATCTGCTCTACGAGCGTTATTTAAATCCCGCGGGAATCCTGCAGGCCGGCTTCTTCCTCAAGCAACTTTCCGGCACGCTGATCAGTACTTCCTATACGGACAACAGCGGCCTCTACGCGGGCGACCTGGTTTCCCAGTGGCTCAACGTGAGCAACGCGGAACTATACGGCTTCGAGGCCTCTTACCAACAGCGCCTTTCCCGGCTGCCCGGCCTGTTGAGCGGCTTCGGCCTGATGGCCAACTACAGTTGGACCGGCTCCAAGGTCTTCCACGTTCCCGGCCGCCTGGATAGCCCCGCGCTGCAGCAACAATCGCCCAACGTCTGGAACATCAGCCCCACTTACGACAAGGGCCGCTTTTCAGTGCGTGTGGGCCTCTCTTACAACGGCCCCTGCATTTTCCAATACGAATACCAGACCTCCGAGGATGTGAGCGGGCTGGGCCCCCACGGTCCCAGCGGGGACATCTATACTCTGCCTCACTTGCAACTCGACGCCCAGGCCAGCTTCCGGATCGGCCACGGACTCTCCGCGGTGGTTTACGGTTTGAACCTCACCAACGAGGTGTTCGGGTATTACCAGGGCAGCCCGATTTTCGTCAACCAGCGCGAGTTTTACAAGACCGATTACGCCGGCGGCTTCCGGTACAATTTCAATCGTGAAAAATAACCGGCTCTTCGCGATCGTGTTTTGGGCGCTGATATCGGTCTGGCCGCTGGCCGCCGCGCCACGCCTGAAGTATGTGGCGATCGTCAGCCGGCACGGCGTGCGCTCGCCCACTTGGGAGAGCGCGCGTCTCAACGCATACTCGGCCGAGCCCTGGCCTATATGGGACGTTCCGCCCGGTAATCTTACCCGGCAAGGCCGGACGCTCATCCAGCTTATGGGCACTTACTATCATGAGTGGCTGGCCGGCGAGCACTTATTTCCGCACGCCGGATGCGAGGATGCCCGCCGCATCTACATAGAGGCCGACAAGGACCAGCGGACAATCGAAACGAGCCGCGCCTTCGCGGAATCTCTGCTGCCCGGTTGCGGAATTGAAGTCCACTCGCAGCCGCAGGGCCAGTCCGACCCGCTGTTTTCCGGCGCCGGGACTCCCGACCCCGCGCGTATGCTAGCGGCGCTGCGCGAACGGCTGGGGTCCGATCCGCAAAAGCTTCTCGCCGATCACCGCGCCGCACTGGATGCGCTCGAAGCCATCCTGAGGGGCAAGGCCGCTGCCCCGGCTGCCATCGGCGTCGTGCTAAAGGGCAAGCAAGTGGAATTGACAGGCCCTTTCGCCACTGGTTCGACTTTCAGTGAGAACCTGCTGCTGGAATATGCCGACGGAATGAAAGACGCCGCGCTCGGCTGGGGCCGGCTGACGCGCGAGAATCTCGACCGCGTGCTCGAACTCCACGCGGTATATGCCGACCTGATGCGCCGCACGCCGTACCTGGCTCGCGCCCGCGGATCGAACCTGCTCGCGCATGTGTTGCGCTCGCTGGAGCAGGCCGCGTCCGGCAGGGCCACACCCGGCGCTCTCGGCCAGCCGGGAGACCTTCTGCTGCTGCTCGCGGGCCACGATACCAATCTGTCGAACCTGAGCGGCATGCTCGGACTTTCGTGGAAGCTTGCGGGATATCAGCCGGACGATACTCCTCCCGGCGGCGCTCTGATTTTCTCCTTGTGGCGCGATACGGACACCGGGAAGGATTCCGTGAAACTGCGCTACGTGGCCCAGTCGCTCGATCAAATGCGCTATGCAGAACCGCTATCCGTGGCCGCTCCGCCGGAGAGTCAGGACGTGGCGCTACCCGGGTGCGAGCCGGCAGGTTGTTCCTGGGAGACGGCTCGGAGGGCGATCGAGAAGGCCATCGACCCGGCGTTCGTCGCGATGGATTGAACTACGCACGTGAACGAGCACGGCCGCGAAGAGCAGGCCGCGCCAGCGGCGTTCACGGCCAGGGATTGAACTACGCCACCTGAACTGCGGCGCCGTAGGCTGTCAGAGCCTCGTCAGCAGTCAACAGCACGAGTTTCTCGACCTGCGCCTGGGCCACTAGCATACGGTCGAAAGGGTCGCGATGGTGCCACGGCAATAGGGACACGTGCCGGGTTTGCGATGCCACTAAAGGCAAGTTTTCGAAGGGTTCGGCGGCCAGCCGTTCGGCAAAACCGGCCGGCAACTGCAATTTGCCGAGGCTTTGCTTGAGCCAGATCTCCCACAGAGAGACAGCACTCACGAATACGGTATTTTCCGGGTCGGCGATCATCCCACGGGCGCGGCCGGAGAGCGAGGGACTGCCCGCGAGCCACCAGAGCAGCACGTGCGTGTCGAGCAGAATTCTCACTCCGGGTCCTTCATTCCGAAGACTTCGGCTATATCGTCCGGCAGCGTGTCGAAGTCCGGAGCGATCCGGATTTCACCAGCCATGGAGCCGGGAGTCCGCGGCTTTGCCGGTCCACGGAAGGCTACCAGCCGGGCGACCGGTTTACCAGCTTTGGCGATGATCACTTCGCCTCCGTTTTGCACGGCTTCGATCAGCGCGGATAGTTCGGCCTTCGCCTCAGAGATATTGCGAACCACCATATTTCGATTTTAGCATAGACCAGATCTGGTCTGGTCTGGCTTTCGGTGCGAAGGGTGCTTAACCGATCTGGGGGAACGGGCGTCCGCGGCCCGCTCCCTTTCGGTTGCGGCTCTGTAAGTAGCTGCAAACACGATGCAACGGCAACAGGGCCGCGACCGTAAGTAAGGCAGCGGTTGCTGGGACTGAGTAGTCGGAACCCCCAAAACGGTTAAGCACTTAACCGGCTAATCCCCAAATTTAAAGTACTCTGCGTAGCAGAGCGGCGGGGAATGGCCCGCACTCGATTATTTCTTTTCCAGCCGATTTTTCAATCCCATCGAAAACCCTTGACTTTCATGAGGAAGGGCCGATAATGCATCGATGACCAGCCTCGCTGGTCCGAAAACGAAACCCCAGAGAATGAGGAAAGATTAGCCGGTTAATAAGCACCCCGGTGCGAATGTCTGGCTCACTTCCAGCGTTAGCTGCGCGGCTATTCCTCGGGAACCCAGAAGTCGGAAGTAATAGTCAGGTCCAACAACTCGCAGTAGTAAGTGCCGCCCGGGCCGATACGCTGAATATCGTGCTTACGGGACACGACGATCGTTTGTGTCTTCGGGTACAGGACCCAGACTTCAGCGGCGCCGTCCTCCAAATATAGGGCGGTCTTCGATTCGAGTTCCCAGGCGGTATTGCCTCTAGACGCGATCTCGATCGCCAGCATGGGCGAGCCTTTGTACCAGCCACGCTCTGTGCCTTGATCCGGCCAACTCAGGCTGACATCCGGAATCAGCCAGCGGCCCTCGCGGAGACAATAGGCCTCCTCCTTCCAGACGCGAGACTCGTCGAGGACGGCGGCCAGAAGGTGCATCAACTTCTGGGCAATAATACCGTGGTAGTGCTTTGCAGGAGGCAAATCGATCAGTTCTCCGTCTAAGAGCTCCTGCTTGCCAGGAGTGTCGGGCAAGCTGAGGAACTCTTCTTCCGACAGCATGATGCGGCTATGCATGCTCATAAGATACCACCTACTTCACCTCGAATTCCCCGAACGCCAGCCCCAGATCGCGGACGTCGGCCCCCGCGCGGAACGTGCGGCTCACCTCCACCGTCACCTCGATGGCCGATTGGCCCACCAGCGCGTCCGGCAGCGGAAACGCCAGCTCGAAGTTCCCTCCCGACGCCAGCGCCACCGGCGCCAGCGCCGAGCCGTTCACCGTCACCGAGACGTTCACCGGGCCCGCGCGCAACTGCTCGGCTGGATAGTATCCGCGCAGGTACAGCTTCTGCCCGGCGGCTGTGGGACCGGCCATCCGCAGGCTAGCTCGCTGGGGCATCCAGCGATGATTGCCTTCCGGCGCGTACCACTCCCGACCGAGCAGCGGCGCGGCCAGCGGACCGCCCACGTCCACGCGGTGCGGCAGTCCTTGATCGCGCGGCTGGCTGGCGTAGGTGGAGGTAATGTTGCGCAGGCGCGGGCCGCGCACGTCGTACACAGCCACTTCGTCGTTGTCCAGTCCCTTCGCGACTTCTTCAGGCGGCAGCACGAATTCCCCCGGATCGCCTAGTTCGGGATGGGCGTCAATATGCAGCCCGCTCGCGGGCGTCAGATACACATGGTCGATTCCCAGCAATTGGAAGGGGTGGTCCAGCACGGCGTTATAGAACAGCTCGGTATCCAAGCCTTCCAGCAAGATGGTCTTGCCGGGGTGCAACTCATGGGCGCGTGCCACGCCTTCCACCAGGCTGCGGACGCGCTCGGTGAAGCGATAATTATAGTCCGAGGCGGCTACGGTTCGCGGCAGCATGATAAGCAAGTAGACGGCGGCCAGAACTACCGCGGCCGGCCGCAACCCAGCGCGCGAACGCCAGGCCTCCGCGAGCGCCCATCCGCCCAGCCAGCACAGGCCGATGCCCGGCAGAAACGAGTAGTATTCGATGACGTGGTCGCGCAGAGGCAGCACCGGCGCGATGACGATTACGAACCATGCCAGACAGAAAACACCCAAGCGGCCTCTGGTGGCCGCGAATGCCAGTAAGCCCAGCGAGACCATGATCACCGCTGCCGGGATGAGCCAATGCGGCACGGGGATCGGCGCCCAGAATCCCACCGGCCCCACCGTCCAAGCCCAATATTTCGCCAGGGTCTTCAGCATGGAGCCCGTGAAATGGAGCGCGTAGGCGGGATCTTTGCCGGCGGGCGCCACCACCGCATGGAGGACTAAATATAACGCCGACGCCAGGAACAACGGCAACACCTGCCGCCAGTACTTTCGCGCGAACAGGAACACGTAGACGGCCGCCAGGGCGGGGTAGACGATGTTCACTTCCAGGGCTCCGAAGCCCAGCAGAAACGCGATCCACTGATACAGGTAGAAGCGCCGATTGCCGGCTTCCACATAGCGGAGCAGGAAATAAAAAGCCAGCAGAAGAAAGAATCCGCACTGCACCTGGCAATTGGCGGCGGCCCACGCCAGCGGCTCCACGGAAGTGCCGTTGACGGCCCACAGCAGCGCGGCCAGGAAGCCGGCGGCGCGCCGACCCGTAAGGCGGGCGCCGACCGACGCCACCAGCGCCAGGTTGGCGCACTGCACGGCGAAGACTATCGCCCGGAAAGGTAGCGGGTTCAAGCCGAAGAGGCCGAAACCCGCCATGAAGATGACCCGCTCGCTCCATGGCCGTATGTGGCCCGCCGACCCGGGTACGAAGAGGGCCGTCAAAAAGTCATGCAATCCGTGGCCGTGCAGGATGCCCAGCCACACGAAATCGTCGGACTGGAACCAGGAGGCGAGGCCGCGCCAATGCACCAGCAGGCAAACCAGCGCGGGCGCGCACCAGTATGCTACTCGCGCGACGGGACTGGTTTGGTTAGTCACGGTGTTTGTGGGGCCGGCACTCCTGGTTGGGGTCCGCTCTGGGGACGCCTATCAGGCGGCCTTTTCGGGCTGTGGGCGAGCGTCCGAGCTCCCACAAGCAGGCTGAAAACCGGCTGTAGCCAGGATGACGCTGAGGATGGCATCCTAATTCCACATAGTTTTCCCAAGGACGGAATTACCGCGGAAATCAGGTGGGGCAGGCCCCCTGGCCTGTGCGGGACGCCCTCGTCCCACTCCTCCTGTGGATTCAGGCGCTGGGCGTCGCGAAGGGGCCGACCAGGGGGTCGGCAGACCCAAAGGGCGCAAACTAAGTACACCGTTTCGGAAATACCATCACGTATCCGACTCGATGTGCACAGACCGCTCCCTGACGGTCGCGGCTCCGTATGCGGCCTCTTTCTGAGCCGCGACCGTAAGAGAGCGGACCGGCAATAATACGTTAGCGTATTTCTGAAACGACCGACTAAGTGGCATTGGGATGGCGTCCTGCGTGCCGCAGTGGGCGCCCCGATTACCGGCGCAGGAGCGGGTTGCCAGGAATACCCTCCGGGTCCTGCAGATTTCCAATCCGCCCTACAGTTCATTTCGTTGGCTCATTTCGAGACCAGGCCCACGCTCGATGCCACTATGCCCAGTTCGCGCTTGTCCACGTCGCCCGGTGGAATGACCTTATCCAACTGGAAGTCGATGCGTACCGCATTGCCTGTCAACGCACTCGCCGGAACGTCGCGCCGATAGGTGTACTCGCCCGGCTTGGAGTAAGTTTCCGGCGCTAGCATGGCGCCGCCGATAGCCGCCGAAAGGGTGATGCTGCTGAGCTTGGCGATGCTCGGCGGCGGGACGGTCAGGTGCAATTCCAGCACCGCCCCCTGCTGCCCGGAATGTGCCGGCGGCCGCAGATTCACCGCGAATTTCTGCATGGTCCAGCGCCACGCGCCGGACTCGATATCGTAAAACCCGCCGGCCAATTGATTGGCCATGGTGGCGTCGCCCATGCGCACCGAAGAGGCCAGGCGTGGAGCCTCCTCGATGGTATCGGTTTCGCTCACGTGAGTTTTCTGAGGCTTCTTGCACGCCGGCGCGGCCAGCAGGAACGCCGCCAGCAGTGCGGCCGTTCCACGGAATGGCTTGGTCATCAATCTCCGATTCTCTCCACTTCCACCAGGCAACTATAGAAGGTCGGCCCGCCACCCGCATCCGTCAACCGCTCGGAGGTGAGCGCATTAGCGCTGCGTCCGCCGGCGGCGCGCTTGCCCCATCGTACCGCGGGCGCGCAGACCACGCCCGTGCGCACGCTATCGTCCACTCGGGCGGTCAACAGGCATGAGCCGCGGCCGTTCCAGACGCGTACCTGGTCGGCGTCGGCGATGCCCCGCCGCGCGGCGTCGGCCGCGGCGATATGCAGCACCGCGGTCTGCCGGTCGACCCCGTCGCGATGGCCGAACGTCGAGTTCATACTGTCGTCGTTCTTGGGCGAAATCATCTCCAGCGGATAGTTCGCGCGCAGTTTCCGGTCGCCATGCCGCGATTCCACCGGAGGTGTGTAGTCAAGCGTCTCGGCGTGAAAGTGGCATTTCCCGTCCTCGGTTCCGAAGCCGCCATTGGCGAACGGTTGGAACGGCTCCGGCAGCCGCAGGCGAACGCTCCGCTCGCGATCCAGTTCTTCGAGCGTGATGCCGTTGACGAACGGGTGCGGCGAATCGAGCAGCGTGCGAATCATGTCATTGTCGGAATCGCCGAAGCAAGGGTCGTCGAACCCCAGGCGCGCGGCCAGCGCGCGGAAGACTTCCACGTTCGACCGCGCTTCGCCGGGAGGCGCCAGCGCGGGCCGCGCGAGTTGCAGATAGTGATGCCCGTAGGCCAAGTAGAGGTCGGTGTGTTCCAGGAACGTGGTGGCCGGCAGCAGGATATCGGCATGGTCCGCGGTGTCGTTCTGGAACTGCTCCAGCACCACCGTGAAAAGGTCGTCACGCCGCAGCCCCGCGAGCACCGCGTTCTGGTTGGGCGCGACGGCGGCGGGGTTCGAATTGTAGACCACCAGCGCTTTCACGGGAGGGTCCACCAGCGTGGTGAGCGCGGATCCCAGTTGCACCATGTTGACCAGCCGAGCCTCGCGGCCGAGCGATTTTTCCTGCAGATCGGCGCGCTCGAGGCCGGCGCGGTTCAACTGAAAGGTCTGTGAAGTGGAAAGCTGCAACCCTCCGCCGACATCTTTCCATGACCCCACCAGCGCCGGCAGCAGCGCAATGGTGCGGACCGCCATCGCCCCGCGTTCGCTGCGCTGCAATCCCAGGTTGAGCCGAATAATTGCGGGCCTGGTGGTGGCGTATTCGCGCGCCAGGCTGGCGATTTCCTCCGCCGCGATGCCGCTAAGTTCCGCGGCGCGTTGCGGGGGCCATTCGCGCACCCGTTGGCGCAGGCCGTCGAACCCGCTGGTGTGGCGCTCCACGTAATCGGCGTCATGCAGGCGTTCGGCGACGATCACGTGCATCATGGCGAGCGCCAGCGCCGTATCGCTGCCCGGATGAATGAAAAAATGCTTGTCGGAAGCCGCGCCCGTGCGGTTGCGCCGCGGATCTATGGTGTACAACTTCGCGCCGTTCCGACGCGCCTCCATGATGAAGGGCCACAGGTGCACGTTGGTGCCGAGGATGTTGGCGCCCCAGGCGAGAATCAGGCGCGAATGGCGGAACTGCTCGGGCTCGGTGCCGTAGCGCAGTCCGAGCGCTTCGGTCATCCCCGCTTTGCCGGCTTCGGAGCAGATGGTGCGGTCCAGGCGCGACGCTCCCAGGCGGTGAAAGAATCGCCGGTCCATGCCCGAGCCGTTGAGCAGCCCCATGGTCCCGGCGTAGCTGTAGGGCAGGATGGCTTCCGGTCCGAATTCCTCCGCGATGGCGCGCAAGCGGTGAGCGATAGTGTCCAGGGCATCGTCCCACGAGATGCGTTCGAAGCGTCCCTCGCCCTTGCGGCCGGTGCGGCGTTGGGGATAGAGGAGGCGTTGCGGCGAATATTCGCGCTCCAGGTACTGCGCCACTTTGCCGCACAGGAATCCGCGGGTTACCGGGTGGGCCGGGTCGCCGCGCAGCCTGGTGGCATGGCCATTGTCGACGGTGACCAGCAGGGAGCAGCAATCCGGGCAGTCGAGAGCACAGACAGAGTGGCGGATTTCAGCCATTGAGAATGATTATAGTGCACCGCGGAGGAGCACAGCGCGGCGGCGCCGCAACCAAAAGAATATTCACCACAGAGACGCGGAGACACGGAGGAAAACAAAAGCAAAGTCAAAACCGGAGGGCACAGAGTTGGCAGAGGACACGGAGGGGTAAAGGCCCTGGGATCAGCGTCTCAGTGGCCTCGGTTCGCCAGAATCGTCGCGGCGCGCGAAGATTCTGGCCGGTAGTAGTACGGAGAGGCGGAGGAACCTGGGGAAATGGCCGCCCAGCGCGCGGAGGGAGCAGAGCGAGTCAGCGCCAAGCGGCAGTAATCGAATGACCGGAGCGATCCGCCAGCGCATTGCCACGGCGCAAGAACCAACCGGCGACATCGCGAAAGCCTTCACCACATCGGCGCCTCAGGGATGGCACTTTTTGCACGACACGAGATTCTTTTCATGATGGCAAGCGTCATAGCACCAGTCGACACCCACTTTGGACAGGTCAATCGACCCCTTTGCCGGCAAAGGATCGAGCGAATGCGCCGTGTGGCAGTGGGTGCATTCGGGAATGTCTTCCTCCTTTTTCGAATCGTGCGGCACGTATCGATGAGGACTGGTCTTTTCCCCGCTGGGCGCCACGTAGTTGCCGGAAGCCTCGATGATCTTGTCGAAGGAGCCGTGACAGCTTAGGCACCCGTTCTCCGCTGCGCTTGGAACCCGGGCGCAAACCAAAATACCAATGCCGATTAAAGAGAATCGAATCCTCATGCTCTCCTGACTAGAACCACCGAACAAGGGTTTGGGCCGCCTCGCGGGAGCACCGCCATCTTACCGGCAACGCGGCGTCCCGTCCGATGCCCCGGCCCAAAATCATGATAGCATCGGACTTTAGAATCTCATTAAACCGAAAGACTGAAACTCGCCGTACCGGGTTGTCGACGGCCTCCCGCGGATTGCAACAGGCACGGAGATCGGCAATCCCTTCGCATTGGGCGGCATTTTCATGAGAAAGAGCGCGAATCGTGTCCATCAAGGATAAGCTAGTAAATCGCCGCAAATTTCTGGGAGGCTCAGCGGCTGCCGGCGCGGCGGTGGCCGCCGGCGGATTGATGGCCGGGCCGGCAAAGGCGGAAGGCATTCCGCCTAAGTGGGATAAGGAAGTCGACGTCGTCATCGTGGGAACCGGGCACGCCGGGCTTGCAGCCGCCATCACCGCGGCGGATGCCGGCGCCAAAGTTGTGATCCTCGAAAAGATGAAAAAGGAGTTCGAGGGAGGCAACAGCAAAGTCTCGGGCAACATGTGGTGGACGCCCACGGACCTCCCGCAGGCGATCCAGTACATCGAGGCCCTGAGCTACGGTCTCACCGGCAAGGAGTGCGTCCAGGCCCTTGCCGAGGAGATGCTGAAGCTCAACGATTGGCTGGAAAAGCTGGGTATTAAGCATACTCCGCTCGGCATTTTTCAGCCCGAGCATCCCGAGCTCCCCGGCGCCGCCTGCGTGCGTACCTGGAGCAACAGCGGAAGCTCGAACGGCAGGCTCTGGTTTCCTCTGAGGGAACAGGTGGAGAAGCGGAACGTGGAAGCCATGTACGAAGCTCCAGCAAAGGAGCTGGTCCAGTTGCCTTCCAGGGAAATTGCCGGCATCCGGGCAGAGGCCGCGGGCAAGCCCTATTACATCAAGGCGCGAAAAGGAGTGATTCTCTGCTGCGGCGGATTCGAGTTCGACTTTGAAATGCAGAAGCAGTTCCTTCCCGGCTGGCCGATTTACGGCCAAGGCTCGCCCGGCAACACCGGAGACGGCATCCGCATGGCGCAACAGGCCGGCGCGGCTCTCTGGCACATGAACAATCCGCTGGCCGGTCTGGGTGGCATCGTCGTGCCGGAGTTCGCGCCCGTGGTCATACCGATCAATATTGCCGGTTCGGGGCACATCCGAGTCGACAAGTTCGGGAAGCGCTTCATGTCCGAGAATCGTCCCAGCCGCCATGGTTTCGGCGTCAAGGAATTCGTCCTTTACTTTGACGGCGTGGCCGGCGACTTCACCCGGCTCCCCTGCTACGCCATCTTCGATGAAACTACGCGGCTGAGAGGACCGCTTGCCTCTTCCGGCCGGAAGTTCGGATGGTTCGACTGGTTCTCGGGTTACGAATGGAGCCGGGACAACAGCAAGGAAATCGAGAAGGGATGGATCGTGAAGGGTGAGACCGCAGCCGAACTTGCCACCAAGCTGGAAATGAAGCCTGCCGACCTCGAGGCGACCATCGCCCGATATAACGAGAACTGCAAGAAGCAGGTGGATCCGGATTTCGATCGTCCGAAGGAAAGTCTGGTAGCGATCGAAAAGCCTCCCTTCTATGCCGTGAAGCTCTTCCCGACCATGGTGAATACCCAGGGAGGCCCGAGGAGAAACGGCAAGTGCCAGGTGGTGGACCCGAACGGCCAGCCCATTCCGCGGTTGTACACCGCGGGCGAGCTCGGCTCATTCTGGGGATGGATGTACAACGGCGGTGGAAACAACGCGGAGTGCCTCTGCACGGGGCAAATCGCCGCGCGCAACGTGGTTGCCACGAAGCCGCTCGCGTAACCTCTCAGAACTTGGGTCAAACGCCACAGCCCGCTGGCGATTCAAACTGGCGCACTACTCAAGGCCCCTCTCGCGCTGCGCGCGTCCATCTCTCTACGGTGAACAATCCTTCATGCCACAATATTCTCGATGCCTGATTTCGACGTTGTGGGTGTGGGGCTGAACGCCACCGACACTGTCCTCATCGTGCCGCGCTTTCCTCCCTACGCCGGTAAAGCGCCGTTCGAGCGGGAAGTGATCAGCCCCGGTGGGCAAGTCGCCAGCGCCATGGTGGCCTGCGCCAGCCTGGGACTGCGCGCCAAGTATATCGGCACCATCGGGGACGACGAGCGCGGCCGCATCCAATGGGAAAGCCTGCAATCTACCGGCGTCAATCTGGACCACGTGCAGCGCCGCAAGAACTGCCCCAATCAATCGGCCTACATCGTTGTCGACCGGTCCAGCGGTGAGCGCACGGTGTTCTGGAGCCGACCCGAGTGCCTCACCCTGGAGCCCGGCGAGATTACCGAGGAGCAGATTACTTGCGCGCGCCTCTTGCACATCGACGGCCACGACACCGCCGCGATAGCGCGCGCGGCGGGCATCGCGCATGCGCACGGCATCCCCGTCACCGTGGATGTGGATACCATTTATCACGGCTTCGACCGCGTGCTGCCCTTCGTCGATTACCTGGTGGCAAGCTCCGAATTCCCCAGTGCCTGGACCGGCCGCAGCGATCCGTTTCGCGCCCTCGAGATTTTGCAGGAGGAATACGGCATGAAGGTGGCGGCCATGACTCTGGGGTCGCACGGCGCGCTGGCGCGGGCGGAAGGCCGATTCTTCTACGCTCCCGGCTACGTGGTGGATTGCATCGATACCACGGGCGCGGGAGACGTGTTCCACGGGGCGTTCTGCTATTCTGTGTTGCAGGGAATGCCGATGCTCGAAGCGCTCGAGTTTTCCAACGCCATGGCTGCGCTGAACTGCACCGCATTGGGTGCTCGTAGCGGGATTCGCGGCATAGCCGAAATCCGCGCCCTCATGGCGCGCGCGGAAAGGCGCTCGCAAGCCGATTTTGCCGCCCGCGCGGCGGCTTCCCGGGTTAGGTAATACGTTAAGTAAATGTTCCCCATCAAGGTCACACAGCCGAGTTACTCCCGGCCCATCGTTACGGTGCTGCTGATTGCCGTCAACATGATGGTGTTCTTCCACGAAGTGTGGCTCGACCCGTACTCGTACAACCATTTCATGCGGCTCTATAGCCTGCGCCCGGCCTATTTCCATGCTGAGAACCTCATCACCCACATGTTCCTGCACGCGGGCTGGCTGCACGTGCTGGGCAACATGCTGTTCCTCTGGGTATTCGGCGACAACGTGGAAGATATCCTGGGCCACGCCAAGTATCTGGTGTTCTACCTGCTGTGCGGAGTGACGGCTGGGCTGGCGCAGGTGGCGATCGACCCCGGATCGCGAGTTCCCATGGTGGGCGCGAGCGGCGCCATTGCCGGCGTGATGGGCGCGTACCTGGTGAAGTTCCCGCGCTCCGAAGTCAAGATGCTTGCGTGGTTCATTTTCATCTTCACTTTCGACTTGCCCGCCTGGCTGATGCTGATCTATTGGTTCGCCATGCAACTTTTCGGCGGCTACGGCAGCCTGGGTGAAACCTCACAGGGCGGCACCGCATTTTTCGCGCATATCGGCGGCTTCATCATGGGAATCGTTCTGATTTTCTTGATGGGCACGCGCGAGCGCTACTCGCGCCGCAGGGATCTCTCCTGGTAATGAAGCCGCGGGTCACTCTCTACACGCGCGCCGGCTGCTGCCTGTGCGAGGAAGCGAAGAACGTGCTTGCCGAAGCGCGCCGCCGCGCCGATTTCGACTACGAGGAACTCGATATCGACCTCGACCCGGAACTCCGCCGCCGCTACAATGACGAAGTGCCGGTAATCGCCATCGACAACGTGAAAGCCTTCAAATACAAAGTGAACCGCGACGAATTTCTCAAGAAACTGGCGGCCCGCGCATGAGCCTCGACGCACGGGCGAGCCTCGACGCGCCCATGAGCCTCGATGTACTGGCGATCGCCGCCCACCCCGACGATGTGGAGCAGACCTGCGGCGGCACGCTCATCCGCATGGCTGAAGCCGGCTACCGCACCGGAGTGCTCGATTTAACGGCCGGCGACATGGGCACGCGCGGCTCGCCGGAGATCCGGGTGGCCGAAAGCGAGGCCGCCGCGAAGCATATGCTGCTCCAGTGGCGCGGCAACCTGCATTTTCCCGACGCGCGCCTCGAGAACACCCTCACCGCGCGCCTCACCCTGGCGATGAAGATCCGCGAATTGCAGCCGCGCACGGTGATTCTGCCCTATTGGGAGGCCCGCCACCCGGACCACTATCGCTGCGCCGAAATGGGGTTCGAAGCCTGTTTTCTGGCCGGATTGAAGAAGATCGACGAGTATTCCGCGCCGCACCGCCCGCAAAAAATCCTCTACGCCAGCCTGTATGCCGACGTGAAACCCTCGTTCATTGTGGACATCAGCGCGCAATTCGAGCGCCGCATGACGGCGCTTCTCAGCTACGCCTCGCAATACGGCGCATTGGGCGAGGGCGGCGCATTATTCCCCGGCGAGGTCGAGATCCGCGACCGGTTGGGCGCCATCGCGCGTTTCTACGGCAACCAGATCGGCGTGAAATACGGCGAGCCTTTCGTGGTGAAGGAAGCCATGCGGATCGACGATATCGTGGCCATGCCGGTGCGGTCGATCTAAGATTCAAGCAAGGCTCCGCTCTTGAAATCCTTTCAGGATTTGGGAGACAGAAGCGTGCCCGCGGGCCCGAACAAGTCTGACAGCCCTGGCGGGCCGTCGGAAGTCGGAATGGCGGTGGCAAGCGGCGTTTTAAAGTCTTCAACGTGACATTGGAGAAATGTTGAAGTATTGTTGTTTACGATCTTCGATGTAGGAATTGAAATACGGCGGGAACCAATCCTGGCGGGACCAACCGCTTGCTTACGCGCGCGGCTCAGAAGCGCGCGGCTCAGAAGCGCGCGGCTCGGAAGCGCGCGGCTCAGAAGCGCGCGGCTCAGAAGCGCGCGGCTCAGAAGCGCGCGGCTCAGAAGATATAGGCAAAAGGCCGAAAAGCGGCGCGTGAAAGAAGCCTATAGTGCGATGACCTGGATCGCCAGGCTCGGCGAGCCATCCACCAGCACCACCAGGGGAACCTGCCATCCGGCGAACGACTGTGTGACCGCGAACTGAATCTGGAACACGCCCCCGCCAACTGCCGTGACGCTCTGGACTGCCATCGGCACGCCGGAAAGTGTCACCGCCACGCGATTCGGCGCATTGACGATTCCGGGGTCGACATTGGTCACCTGCACGCTCACCACCTGGCCGGGACTGACCGTCTCGACCGCCGTGTTCGACCCGCTCGGAGCCGCGTTGGAGGCAGGCGGCGGCATCTCGATCACCGCCGGGGAACTGTCGATCTCCAAATACACGGGATAAGCGCTGACCGAGCCGTTGTTCACCTGTAAAGTGGCCGGACCCACGGGAAAACTGGCCGGTATCTGGAAATTGATCTGGTAGGGCGATGCGTAGAGCACCGGCACCGTCTGGCCGTTCAACAGAACCTGCGCACTGGTGGGCGTCAACGACAGGTTCGAGCCGAAAATCGAGCCGTAATCGGCGTCGTGCAGCACCGTGGCATAGCTCACCGCGTTATACACCGGCAGAGCGGGCGTGGGTAAATTCATGTTCGGCGGCTGAACCTGGAACGCCGCCTGCTGTTCCGCCACCTGGAATCCGGAAATCACATCCACCGGCCACGCGCCGATGGAAGCGTTATTCGCCACCACCACATCCGCCACCAGATGCGTGGGACTCAGCACCCAAACTCGCCGCACCGAGATGTCGCTGGTGCCAAATCCCACCGTGACCTGGCCCTGAACGAAGTTGGTATTGGCGCCTGTGATGTCCACCATGGCGGCAGTGCCGTCCACATTGAAACCCGCGGGCAAGGCCGGCGGATTGATGGTGTTGATTTGGGGCGCATTGGCAGCGGGGTACGGGTACGTCACGGGACTGCCGGATTGCAGCATCATGGAGTTCTGATTGTCGGCAGTGAACACGGTAACCGTCGCAGTCTGGCCGCTGGCTCCCTTGGGCGGTATTACCGTGATAACGCCATCCGTCGCGTCCGTGGCCTGAAACGGCACGGTGACAGCGGCCTGCGCGCCATCGAAGAAGATGCGGCTATCGGGGGTCAAACCCGCGGCGGCTACCGTCACGCTGCCGTCTCCATTTTGCGACAAGGAGGTGATGGCTGGCGGCCCGTTCTCCACTACATTAATTGCGTCAGGCATCACGAACAGATCGGGGCCCTGGCTGGTGTTGAACGTCATCACCAAGTGGCGCGGGCCGGGTGTCAACCCACCCAGGTTGAGGAAATCCATGAGGACATACCCGTCATCCATCGTGATATCGCCCGAGGGCGCGGTGCCTCCGCCCAAAAGTGCGGCCGTTACCGGCTGGGGTGTAGTTGGCAGACTATTGGCTTCCGCGAATATCCGTAAGTACTGCTGACTCGTGCTGCCGTATGCGGGCGACAGAAAGATCGGTGTCGGGGAATACGAATACTGGCGGCTCGACGGGTCGAGAAACGACCAGGTCACCACGTCGTAGATCGGAATCGACGAGCGCGGCTGAACGGCAAAATTCTGGCCGGTGAGCGCCTGCCCGGGCGCGACGGTAAATGTTTGGGCTTGCGTAAAGTCAATGGTGCCAGACATTGCTTCCAGCGTAGGAGGTTGATGAAGGGGATAAAAGACCGTCTGAAAATATCCGCGCGTCGGCACGTAGGGCAGTCCCGTCGCGCCCACGGGGGGCGCCAGCCCCACATCGTATGTCGTCGGCTGCGACGCGTCTGACGGCAGCGGATGGGCGTATAGCAGGTATTGGCCGGGAGGCAGACCGTTAATGGTGTAGCTGCCGTCGGGATTGGTCAGGGTACTCACTGCCGGTCCCTGCGGCGGAATCGCCACCACCGAGGCCATAAACCAAGGCTGGCCGTTAGCGGTCACGGTACCGGAAATCGAGCCGGTATTGGCCGCCCAGCCGGCGGTCCCGTAAAGTTCCAAGATGGACGCGATATCGTCCGCATCGATGGGCCGAGCGCGAGAGGTATTGCGAATGACGCCTTGCGACATCGCCGAGGCCGTCCAGGTATGCTGCAAACCCAGAGCGTGGCCGAATTCATGGACTGCCGTGGTGTAGAACTCCTCCAGGTAGCTCGGTCCTGGACCGTAGCTGGCATTTGGATCGGTGTTATTCGTCAGAATCACCGTCCCGCGCAAAATAGGGAAGAACTGGCCGTTCTGCCCGGTTTGGACCGTCGCCGTAACCGACACTGTGTGAGTCCCGAGCCCCAGAATTCCGGGCGCCAGTTCCTCGAATACCACGTCGCCGCCAGGAGTGGCGGACATCTGGTTGGCGCTATAAGTCTCCAGTCCCCCGAACGCCACCCGCAGATCCGAGCTGGCGATCGAATTCCAGACTGAGGCGGCATTCTTCACCTGGCTTAGCACCGACCCGAAGCTATCGTTGGGACCGTAGGTCTGGAGACCGGTGTCGCTCACGAAGAATGTCACCGTCTTGTTCGGCAGAGCGGTCAAATCGAAGGCTTCCGGCACCGGGATGAACGGGGCGCTACCGGTCAGGTAGTGCACGTAGTGATAGTAAGCGCTGGATGGCAATGCCAGGACCATGGCCGCCGCCGCGGCCGCCAGAGCATGCGCGATTCGCCCGCGGTGTCGCATCTACCTGGCCGTCCCCCGGGCGCTGCCCAGCGTGGAACCGATGCGCGCGCGCAGTTCGCTCAAACGCATCGTCAACGTCTGATCTTTCACTTGCTTGCCCGTGCCGCGGTCAAGCATGATTTCATGGCTGGCGCTGCGCGTGGTCACGGGATCCGCCGCAGAACCAGGCGCCACCGAAAAGAGTCCCTGGGTCAAGCCCATCACCTGGGTGGTGCCGGTCTTGCCGGTCCACAAGAAGAAAACGTACTCGTCGCCGGGTTTGAACTGTGGCACGCCGGCAAAACTCTGACGCAGATTATTCGCCACTCCGCCGGGCAACTGGATTTCAACCACACCGCGGGCCGGCCCCTTGAGGGTCTCGCTCGCTTGAATCCGGTAGTGGGTGTAGATTACCGGCCCATCCGTTGCCGTGTAGGAATTCAGGATCTTGCCACGCACGATGGCCGTGGACTGGGTAATCAGCTCATCCAGACTCAGCCGCTCCAGGGTTGCCGCCGGGAGCGCTACCGCGCAGTAAGCCAGCATCAGCGTATAGGAGAGGATAGGCTTCACGGAGAGGGGTGAGGCATTTAACATTCCAATTAATTTTGGCTCATTCGGCGTAAGTTAACAACTGGCTAAAACGCACGCCTGTGTTTCTCGGACACGGCGTTGGGGCAGGCTGTCCCAGAAACACGGCCGGTATCTTATGCTTTTCCGGGCCGCACAATCAGCATCGGCACCGTCAAATGGTGGCGCACCGGGTTGATGGTGTTGCCGAAAATCAGGTCTTTGATCCCCCCGTGTCCGTGGGCGCCCATGATCACCAGGTCGGCATCCACTTCGCGGGCATAGCGCACGATTTCCTTATCCGGGTGGGTCGAATGCGAAATCGAGGTCTCCACCGTAAGCCCTTGCGCCCGCAGGAGTTGCGCGATGCGATCCAGGTATTGTTCACCCGCTTCCGTTTCCGCCGTGGAAGCCGCCTGCCCGTACACTTGGCTGGTGACGCCCTCTTCCACGTGCAACAGATAGAGCTTGGCCGCGTGGATTCGGCCCATCGCCGCGGCATGGCTTACCGCCAGCCGGTCGAGCTGGGTATGGTCGATGGTCACCAGAATGCGCCGGTATATCAGGGGAGCGGCTTCGGCAGCCGCTTCCGGCAGCACTACCGGCGCGCGTCCATACCGGCTCCAGCGGCTGATCAGCGGCTCGAACGAAATCCACAACAGCAGTAAGGTGATGGCCGCGGCCGTGGGTAACGTCACCAGCCGGATGGCCGTGCGCCACGGCCCGGGGTTCCCCATCCAGTCGATAATGGCCTGTCCTGCCAGCCAGAAATTCAGCCCCAGGATGACGGCCGCGCAGCTCCAGGCCAGCAATTTGACCCATCCGCGGTTGGCGAACGAACCCATTCGCCGCCGGTCGTTGGTGAAGTGGATCAGCGGGATCACTGCGAACGGCAACTGCATACTGATGATCACCTGGCTCAACAGCAGCAGAGCCAGGGTGGAGCTGTCGCCCATGAATTTGATGGTCAGCGCCGCCGGGATAATGGCTAGCGACCGGGTGATCAGACGGCGCATCCAGGGTCTCATGCGAAGGTTTAGGAAACCCTCCATAGTGATCTGGCCTGCAAGAGTTCCAGTGAGTGTCGAAGACTGGCCAGAACAGAGCAGCGCTATGGCGAAGATGAGTCCGGCGAGGGTGGTGGAAAGTAGCGGTACCAGCAGTTGCTGCGCCTGTTGAATCTCCGTGACCACGATGCCGTGTTTGAAGAATACCGCCGCCGCCAGCACCAGGATGGCGCAATTGACGAACATGGCGCCGTTGAGCGCCACCACCGAATCGATCAGGTTGAAGCGGCAGGCCACGCGCTTGGACTTTTCGTCGTGGCCGATGGTCCGGGTCTGCACCAGCGCCGAGTGCAGATAAAGATTGTGGGGCATCACGGTGGCGCCCAGGATCCCGATGGCCAGATACAGAGTGGTGCTATTGAGGCGCGGCGCCAGCCCCACGAAAACGTCGGTCCAGACCGGCTTCGCCCAGAAGACTTCGATGCAGAAACAGGCGGCAATCACCGAGATCAGCGCCAGAATGAAGGCTTCGATGGTGCGGATTCCGAAGCTTTGAAACGCCAGCAACAGCAGCGTGTCGGCCCCGGTGAGAATTACGCCAGTGAGCAGCGGGATGTGGAACAGCATGTTGAGCGCGATGGCTGCGCCGAGGACCTCGGCCAAGTCGCACGCCGCGATGGCAATTTCGCATAACGCCCACATCGCCAGCGTCACGGGCCGGGGGTAGGTCTCGCGGCAGGCTTGCGCCAGATCGCGGCCGGAAACGATTCCCAGGCGCGCCGCCAGGGTTTGCAGCAGGATGGCCATGCCGTTCGACATGACCAGCACCCAAAGGAGCCGGTAGCCGAAGCGCGCGCCGCCTTCCAGGTCGGTGGCCCAATTTCCGGGGTCCATGTAGCCCACGCTGACCAAGTACGCGGGTCCGGCGAAGGCGAACATCCGGCGCCAGAAGGAGAGCTGCGACGTGCCGACGCTGGAATGCACGTTAGCCAGCGAGCGGGTGTCCGGGGTCGATTCGGTCGGGCTTGCCATCGAACTTAACTATAGTTAAGCAACTGTGCGAGGTGAAGTCAATGGTTCCCGGCGAGCGCATCGACGATTAACTATTTTCCCGCTTAAAATTCGCCGCGACCACTCCCTGACGGTCGTGGCTCTGAGGGCGGCTGTTGCAATCACGGGACTTAATTGCCGAGTCGCGACCGTAAGGGAGCGATTTTCGGCGCCGAAACCGGAGTCTAAGTGGGAAGGTAACTAGAAACGAAAACCTAAGTCGCCGGTCAGCGAAACCCACTCCTCCGTGGGACGCCCGCCGTCGCGCGTGAAGCGCACGGTGGGGCCGATCCAGAATCGATGGCGACGATCGAGGGCCACGCGGCCGCCCCCTGCTCCGGCGTTCGGCGGCCACTCGATCCCGATCGGGCGTCATTATAGGAGCTCCAAACCTATGGCGGCCACGATCCACGCTGCGACAGCCGCAGGAGGGTACTCAAAGCTCTCCGGGAGGTCTGCCTACACCGTAGTTGGAATCTGTTGGCCGCGCCTGTGCGGAGCAGTCACGTGCATGTCATGGTAGAAGCGTAAGACCCGCCGGAGAAGGTGATGAACGATTTCAAGGCGTATGCCAGCCGAGCTTTGAACCGGCTCGAAGGTGAGGAACCAAGTGGGGGGCGATGGGCCCGCCATGGAAGCACGCGATGGCTGTGGAAGGATCGGGACGTTCGCGAGGCAATAGATACGTGATCGAGCAGCAAGGCAAGCCCATGGCAGTCTTCCTTGGCGACGTGCCGTGAGGCGCGCCAACCGCTCGCTCACGCTCGCGGCTCAGTTACGAGCCGCATCTCGGACGATGTAAAGGACGGTTTCGAGTTCGCCGCGATGATGCGCTCCCGATTTCGCATTGGGCTCGACCACCCGCGCTGGCATAGCTGATAGCCGCGGCCCGCGTCCTGCCGGCGGTCTGCGGAGTATTGGGGTCGAGCTCACCGGCACGGACGATGCGAATGCCGTGCGTCCTCCAGTCCGGCGCCATGTACGGATTACTGCGCCAGTTCTTTGCACATGCCCGATACGCCGGACTTGAAAAGCGTGCTGGGCTGGAAGCCGAGGCCGGAGAAATCCAGCTTATCGGCCGCGTCGGAACCCGAGGCGCACGCCTGGCGGACGCGGTCTCGGACGGTGGCCATCGTGCCGACCCACTTTACCAGGTCTTCGCGTTTCGATACCGGTCCGTGTCCGGGAATCACGGTATCGAAATCGTACGTTTGGAGTATTTTCTGCACCGTCTGGTCCCATTCCTTGATGCTGCCGCCGCTATTGGAGTCGCAATAGGGCGCGCCGACGACGAACAGGTCGCCGGTGTGCAGCACTCGCTCGGACGGGAAGTAAATCACGGCATCGCCGTTGGTGTGGCCGCGGCCCAGATGTTTGGCCACCACTTCCTTACCTCCCAGGAAAACCTGCGATTCGTCCGTAAAGGTGATGCGCGGGAGGCCCGGTTGCTTGCCGGTCACCATGTTGGCGCGGGCGTTCTTGTGGATGATGATCTCGGCGTTGGCCGCCAGCATGGCCTCATTGCCGCCGGTGTGGTCGGGATGCTGGTGGGTGTTCAGCACGTAGCGGATGGGCTTATCGGTGACGGATTTCACTTTGGCCACGATCTGCGGCGCGTCGGCGGCGAACTTATCGTCCACCAGAATGACGCCTTCGCTGGTGGGCATGAAGGCGGAATTGCCGCCATCGCCGATAATCACGTAAAGATTGTCGGTGACCTTTTGGAGGTTGAGCTGCTGTGGAGGGTTCTGCGCCCACGCCAGCCACACTCCCACGCCGGCCAGGGCGGCCAGCCCGAGGCGAACCACTGCATTTTTGCGCATAGTCTTGTCTAATGAATATACCGCGGGAGCAGGCGGGGTGGTCATAAGCGCGGGTGCTTATTAACCGGCCAATCTTCCCTCATTCTCTGGGATTTCGTTTTCGGACCAGCGAGGCTGGTCATCGATGCATTATCGGCCCTTCCTCATGAAAGTCAAGGGTTTTCGATGTGATTGAAGAATCGGCTGGAAAAGAAATAATCGAGTGCGGGCCATTCCCCGCCGCTCTGCTACGCAGAGTACTTTAAATTTGGGGATTAGCCGGTTAAGTGCTTAACCGTTTTGGGAACTGCGGCCAGGCACCATGCTGTAAGCCTCTGCTGGGTCCAAACTACTGCGCACGGTGATTTCTAGTTGGGCCAGAATGGGGTGAGCGCGGCGAGGGAGGTGGGTGCGGAACCTGGCACAAGCTTCCGGCAGTTGATCGAGCGCTGCCAGAGTATCGCGGAGCATGGCGTGGAGATCCAAGGCTGGCGGGAGGTTGGTCCAATGCCCGGAGAGCCTCCACATAATCGGCATCCAGTTCAAACAACTGGCCTATCGGGCGGTGGGGATTTCCGCGGGCGTCAGGTCCATCCGATCCAGAGCGCGGAATAGAGCCGCCGGAACCGCCAGTCGTGTAGATGCCAGTGGCGGCAGCATGTGTCGACTTACTCGGAGAAATTGCTGCGCTCTCTGACGAGCGCCGGTTCGGATTACGACCCACAAGTGGCCATTGGTCGGTAATCGTATTTGGGCAACGCACATACCCGAAGAGTCGGCCGCTTCGGGAATGTGAAGATTGCGCCTTGCCGTTCCGAATCGGTCCGGATCCGGAGGACTGCCGGTGTAGTGCGGGTCTCTCACAACATGAATTGCCGTCAAGCTAACGCCTGTTGAGCGCAGCCCCAATCCGCTACACTGGCAGTAGCATGCCGCAACCGCTGGTGGGGATGGATCTCACCGATATCCGCGAGGCGCTGGGTCCCGAACAGCCGGCCTACCGGGCCAAACAAATCTACGACGCCCTGTATCGCGGCCAAACCTCGGACCTGGTGCGGATCACCACGCTGCCGCAGGATTTGCGCCAGGATCTGGCCGCGCGCCACACCCTCGGCCTGCCGGAAATCGCCCGCCTTTACGACTCGGCCGATGGCACGCGCCGCTACCTGCTGCGTCTCGACGACGGACGGACGGTGGAGACCGTCCTGATGCCCGAAGGCGAGCGCGACACCATCTGTATTTCGAGCCAGGTGGGGTGTCCGGTGGACTGCAAGTTCTGCATGACCGCGCTGCTGGGCCTGGAGCGCTCGCTCACCGCCGGCGAAATCGTGGGGCAGGTGCTGCTGGTGGCGCGTGAGAATCGGCTGCGGCAGGATGGCGGGCGGCTGAATGTTGTGATGATGGGGCAGGGCGAGCCGTTGCTCAATCTGGAGAACGTGGTCAAGGCGACGCGCATTCTGCTCGACCCCGCGGGCTTCGCGCTCTCGCCGCGGCGCATCACCGTGTCAACCGCGGGAATCGTGCCGAAGATCGCCCAGCTCGGCCGCGAGCCGGTGCGTCCCAGACTGGCGATTTCGCTGAATGCCTCCACCGAGGAATCGCGCCAGGAGTTGATGCCCATCACGCGCAAGTATCACCTGAAGGACCTGATGGCGGCTTGCAAGGAATACCCGCTGCGGCCGTGGGAGAAGCTCACGTTCGAATACGTGCTGCTGAAAGGCGTCAACGATAGCGATGCCGACGCGCGCCGCGTGGTGAAGCTGCTGGCGAACCTGAATTGCAAAGTGAATCTGATCGCGCTGAATCCGGGTCCCGAGATTCCTTACGAAACGCCCGCGCCGGATCGCGTTGCCGCGGTCCAGCAGATTGTGCGGCGCGGTATGCCATGCTTCGTGCGCAAACCGCGGGGGCTCGATATCTACGCGGCATGCGGGCAGTTGAAGAGGAGCGCGGTATGATCGCACGCCACTGGCGAGGTTGGACGGAGCTCGCGAACGCGGATGCCTACGAGGCTCTATTGAGAGACAAGGTTCTGCCCGGTCTTCGAGCCATTCGAGGCAACCGCGGCGGTTATGTACTGCGCTCCGATGGCGCTGCCGAGGCCGAATTCGTGGTGGTGAACTTCTTCGATTCGCTCGAATCGGTGAGGGCTTTCGCGGGGCCGGATTACCGCACGCCGGTTTTCGAACCCGAGGCGCGGGCGCTGCTGGCGCGAATCGAACCGGTTGCGAATCATTACGAAGTGCGGGTCGCGACCGTCTGACTCAGACCGCCTGACTCAGACCGGCACGCCGGCCATACGCGCTATGGCCAGCGCGTTCGATTCGGTGGTCACACCGGGCCTGATTTTGTAGTCGAAATCGAGCGGGCTCTCGGCGCCCTCGCGGCTGCCCATGTGCAGATTGGCGCCTCCATGGGCGGCAATCGCGGCCAGCGCTATATCGTGCGTGGAGATGGCGCCAATCGCTCCCCGCGCCGCCAGCGTGCGGGCAACGGCATCCGCGGCGGCCTGGCGATCCGGCGAATTGGTGCCGCCGAAAATCTCATCCACGAGAAACAGCACGGGGCCGGCGGCGGCGAGTTGGAGCGTCTCGCGCAGACGCTCGACCTCCGCGAGGAACTTCGATTTGCCCTCGCGAAGCGAATCCACTATCGAGATTGATGCGCAAATCCGCATCACCCCGAGGCGAAGCGCGCGGGCGCGTACCGGGGCGCCCGCAAAGGCCAGCACGGCCGCAACCCCGATGGATCGCAGCAGGGTGCTCTTGCCGGACATGTTGGAGCCGCTGAGGACGAAGAAGCGGTACTGTCCGCCGAGAGAGACATCGTTGCGCACGCAAGTATCGCGCGGCAGCAGGGGATGTCCCAATTCCTCCGCGCTGAAGGCCGCGCCGGTCTCGTTCAATTCGGCCCAGCAGTCTTCCGGATTCTCGTAGGCGTAGCACGCCAGGGAGTTGAGAGCTTCAAACTCGGCCCAAGCGTCGAGCCACTGCCGTAGGGCCTCGCCGTGCCGCAGCCGCCAGGATTCGACTGCGAGAGCGCTTTGGGTGCCCAGCAGCAGCCAAAGAGAGGGAACGTAAAACCAGTCTTTCGTGCGCTGCTCGACGATTGTAAACCAAGGTTTCAAGAGGCGAATCGCCGCGCCCGCCGGCGCAACGCGGGTTGTGAGGGCTGCCAGCTTCGGAGAGGCAAAGCGCTCACCGGCCAGTAGACTGAGGCCGTCCCAAATGAGGGCCATTTCGCTCGCCACGGGCGTCGCGGCTTGGAGCACGCTCCGAACTCGTTTCCGCAGCCAAAGACCGGCGGCGGCATTGGCCGCGGCAATCGGCAGGATTACCGGCAACAGCACCGGCCACGCCGACGGGCTCAATAGTAAAGCCAGAGAGAGTGCGCCGAGAACCGCGCTGCTGATCAATGCCGCCGGACGGAGCCAGGATGCGAACCCCGCCGGCGCGGAGTCCAGCCAAGCGGCGAACGTCTGCCGGCGCGACTCCTCGAAATCGTGCCGCCCCAGCACGCTTGTCTTTTCCCGCAGATCGCCGCGGCCGGCCAATTCGCGAACGGATGCCTGCCGTTGGCGGATTTCGTCCGGCCCGACGGGTTGCTGCAAGTAGTTCGCCAGGCGCTCGCAGCCGAGATGAGTACGCGCCGTGCACAGGCGTTCGAAGAGCGACCCGGGTCCGAAGAGGTTCAGGTCTGCCGCATAGATGTGGCCGCGCGCCTCGAACTCTTCGCCGGAGTTGCCGTTTCCGGCCCAGCGTTCCTCCAGCCGCTCCAAGCCGCGGCCATAGAATCGGCGCAGCCGAACCGAGCGCGAGATTTCCGACCGTTGGCGGCTGTAACGGCGGAGCGCTACCAGCGCCGCTGCAAGAGGCAGTGGCGCATACCAAACCGGTATAGCCCGGCGGGAGAATGCGAAAAAGAAGAATGCGCCCGCGGTCGCGATCGCCAGCACCAGGACGGCTACCGTAATTCCCTGCCTCATCAGCAAATGGGCCACCAGCGCCTCTAATTGCTCGATTCGTTGCCGGTACCCGAGTAGCACCGCAGCGGAAGTCATAGTCTCAGCCTACACTGTTAGGGCCCGTTTGACCTCACCATCGGAATCTGATATAACGGAAGCCGATAATGAAGCCCGCGGTCGACAACTTTCTCCCTCTCGCCCCGGCCACCCTGCATATTCTGCTGTCGCTGGCCGGCGAGAAGATGTACGGCTACGCCATCATGCAGGAAGTGGCGCGCCAGTCGGAGGGCCGATTTAAGCTCGGGCCCGGCACCCTTTACGACAATCTGCAGCGGCTTATGAAGCAGGGATTAGTGGAGGAGGTCGCCGGCCGGCCGGAAGAGGACAACTCCCGCCGCCGGTACTATCGCCTCAGCGGACTGGGCCGCGGGGTCCTCACCGCTGAAATCGACCGTCTGCGAGACGTCATAGACCATGCCCAGGCGCATCTCAAGCCGCTGCGCGCAACGAGGACGTGATGCTGCGATCATTCTACATCCAACTGCTCCGGGCGCATCCCGAGGAGTTCCGGCGCCGCTTCGCGGACGAAATGCTGGAGGCGTTCGACTGCACCCGCGGACTCGGCGAACGCTCGCGGCTCCTCGCCGACGGCGTGCTCTCGGTCTGGCGGCAATGGGTGCTGCGCCCCGAATTCCGGCAGCCCTGGCAGCCCGTCAGCGCGTCCGGCCCGGCTTACGAGCTTCTCACATTTCAGCAGATTGAGCCTTACAAGCCTCGTGGCATCGCGCTCGCGGAGGGTGGGCTGGCGGCTATCCTGCTTCTGTTTGGCGTGGTGAACGCCATCAATCACGGCGGCGGCAAATTGCGAACCCTCACGATCGGCATGCGGCGGCCTGGGTTTGGATTCATCAAGGTGGATCGGGATGCGGTAGACGGCCAGCCGCTGATCGCCGCGGAGGCCGCGCGCTACGCGGACGACCCTTTGCGACCCTTCGCGCGGTCATACTTCCGAATCGTCCGCGTGCTCTCCGCGCTCGATTCCGACGGCGACCTGATTATTTCGCCCGCGGAGATGGCCGGCGCTCCCGCGGCGCTGCGCAAGCTCGATCTGAATCATGACGGGAAGCTGAGCGCGGAAGAGTGCGGGTTCCTCCCGCCCGGCGATTTCAACGGGCCAGCCAGACGTCTCAAGCGCTACCGGCGCGATTTCATGCGCGAGAATCCCGTGCTGGCTGCGCTCGATACCGACGGCGACGGCGTGATTTCCGCAGCCGAGATAGCCAACAGTGCGGCCGCTCTGAAATCGCTGGACATCGACGATGACGGGACGTTGACGCCCTATGAACTGCTCCCCAACCCGGCAGTCTCCCAGGCCGCGGGAATGATGGGACGGTTCGACACCAACGATAGCGGCGTAATCGCGCTCCAGAGCCTGCCCAAGGACGACCTCGATATCGAGTCCATCAGGCGTCTCCTGAACGCCGCGGACCGGAATCGCGATGGGGTGGTCACCCGCGGAGAGCTGATTGTCGAACTGGCCGTCCGCTCCCGAGCAACCCAGGGAGCGCAGCCATGATCGTCGAAATGCGAACTTATAAGACCAAACCCGGCAAGCGCGCCGAGTTCCTGGAGATCTTCCGCGCGAAGTCCATCCCGGCGCACGACGAGATCGGGATGAAGATATTGGGACCGTTCCTTTCGGTGGAAGATCCCGACGCCTTCTTCTTCATGCGTGGCTTTCCCGACCTGGCTTCACGCGAGCCGATGAAGGCGAAGTTTTATGAAGGGGAGCTCTGGAAAAGCGAGCTGGAGCAGGTTCTGATGCCGATGCTGGAAAAGTATGAGGTCGTCCTGGTGGAAGACCCCGGCGGCCTTATTCATTGGTAGCGGAAGGGCGGCTTTGGCCTCGCACGGCAGTCGCGGTCGCGCTGCAGAAGCTCAGGCTGCCAATGGAACCGGCCAAGGCATCCGCCGAAATCCACCTGATTCGCCGATGACGCCGCGGGCCTCTTTTTGCCACCTGCTAAAATAGTGGCAGGGATGAGTGCCCCGGCTCCGACTTCTCCGCTGCGCCAGATGCTCGAAGGCCAACTCTCGCAGTTGTCCAACGAAGTGGAGCGCCTGTTCGACGAGGCCCGCGGACGCGCCCGCCGCGAGTTGGCCGATCAATTGAACCAGTCGGTGCGCCGCATCCGCCAGTCCCGGTCACTCGACGAATTGGCCGCCACGCTGCTCGATGCAGCCATGGCTTTCGCGGCCGGCGCCGCCATTTTCCGGATCTCCGAAGCCATCCTCAAAGGCGAAAAGATTCGCGGCGTCGCGGCGGAAGAGGCCGCGGCCTTCTCGGCCCTCGAAATCCCCCTGTCCGCCGCGCCCGCGCTGGCCGGCGCGGTGGAGAGCCGCGACCCCGTGATCGCCGTCACCACCGCTGCCGAAGTATCGGCCCGCCTGGTCGCGCTGGCATCGCACCCGGCCGACGGCCGCGCCCACATCTACCCGCTGGTGGTGAAAGACAGCGTCCCGGCGCTGCTCTATTGTTGGGGCGCGGTACAAGGCGCCGCTCTCGAAATGCTGGCGCAGGTGGCTGCCGCGGTGTGGGACTTGCTGGCCGTGCCGGAAGCGCCCGTACCGGAAGCCCCGCAGTTGGTCGCCATCGCGCCCGCGCCGGTGTCCGCGTGGGACGCGCTCCCGGCCGAAGATCAGGCCATTCATCTGCGCGCGCAACGCTTCGCCCGGGTGCAGGTGGCGGAGATGCGCCTGCAAGATGCAGCGGCGGTACAATCCGGCCGCATGGAGCGGAATCTCTACGGTGCGTTGCGCTCGCGCATCGATGCCGCGCGTGCAACCTTTCGCCAGTCGTACTTCGCCAAATGTTCCAACATGGTGGACTACATCCATGTAGAGCTGGTGCGAACCTTGGCTCATGACGATGCGGACCTGCTCGGCAAAGATTATCCCGGCCCTCTGGCTTAGCCTGTTGGCGTTGGCGGCGCTCACTGCGTCCGGCAGTCCGCAGACGAAACGCGCGCCCACCAGGAAAGCCGCGCCGCTGCCCACCGGTTTGGCCGCCATGGTTCGCGCGTATCGCGAAGCGCCCTCGGCGCCGCGGCGCGCCGCCATCGAATCGTACGCCACGGCGCATCCCAAGGAAGCGCACCTCGCGCGCTTCGCGCTGGGCGTGGCGTCGTATGAGGCTAAGGACTACGCCGGCGCCATCGCTTGCTTGCGGAAGGCGCAGCCTGCCCTGGCGCCCATTGCCGACTACACCGCCTACTATATGGCCGCCGCGCGCGTGGAGTCCAAAGACCTCGATGGCATCGCCGAAAGCCTGCGCCCCGTGTATGCCGGCGAAGTGACCTCGCCGTTCACGGGCAGAGGCTGGATCCTCCAGGCGCGCGCCGCCAAAGACTACGCTCCCGCCGATGCGGTGAAGCTCCTGCGGGATCATTACGGTGAATTGCCGCAACCGGATGGCGAGATCAACCTGGCGGATTGCTACCTGGCGGCCGGCGACCGGCAGCGCGCCGCCGAAATCTATCAGCGCATCGTCTCCCAGTACCTCGGCGGCGATGCCGCCACGCGCGCCGCGGCCGCCCTCGTCAACCTGAAGGAATCCATGGGCGCGGCCTATCCGCAGCCCTCGCCGCAACTCCTGCTGCACCACGCCGATCGCCTCCTGGAAACGCGCGCCCTTCGCCAGGCCCGCACCGAATATCGCGATCTGGCCGGCGAGCTCAGCGGCCTGGAGCGCGATCAGGCGCGCGTGCGCATCGGCGAAACCGATTTCCTGGAACGCGGCACGGCCTCCGCCTATCCCTATCTTCGCCAGCTCGACCTGCCAGAATCGGAAGCCGACGCCGAACGGCTCGCCTACCTCGTGGAATGCACGCGCCACCTCAACGACGACGATGAGATGAAGTCCACGCTGGCTCGCTTCGCGCAGCACTATCCGCGCTCGCCCTGGCGGCTCAAGGCGCTGCTATCGGCCGCCAATCGCTTTCTGTTGATCAATCGGCCGGAAGAATTCGTGCCGCTCTACAGAGCCGTCTACCAGGATTTTCCCAATGCGCCGGAAGCCGCCCTGGCCCACTGGAAGGTGACCTTTCAGGCCTATCTGCACGACGACCCCCAGGCGCAGCCGCTGCTGATGGAGCACGCCCGCAACTATCCCACGCATCCTACCGCCGGTGCGGCGCTCTACTTTCTGGGCCGCTGGTTCGAGCGCTCCGGCGACCCCGGCGCCGCGCACGCCTGCTTTCACCGCCTCACCAGCGCCTGGGAGAACCACTACTACTCCATGCTGGCGCGCGAGCGGAAGCCGGCCGACGCCGCGCCCAAAGCCCCCATCGGCGCGTTCCTTGCCAGCCTGTCGATACCGGCGGCGCAGCCCGTGCCGCAAGGGCCCTCCAAGCTGACCACGCTCCGCATCGAACGCTCCCGCCTATTGCGGTCCGCCGGCCTCCCCGATATTGCCGATTCCGAGCTCCGCTTCGGCGCGCGTAACGGCGCCCAGCCGGTGCTGCTCGGCATGGAAATGGCCGGCGCCGCCGACGCGCCGCACACCGCCATGCACATCATGAAAGCCATGGCGCCCGAATATTTGAGTCTCCCTCTCAACGCCGCTCCGCGCCAATACTGGGAAACGCTGTTTCCGCTTCCGTACCGCGCCGATTTGGAGCGCTGCGCGCACGCCGCGGGAATCGACCCGTTCCTTCTGGCCGGCCTCATCCGCCAGGAATCGGAGTTCGACCCCCAGGCTCTCTCGCCCGCCAATGCTTACGGACTGACGCAGGTGCGCCCCGTTACCGGCCGTCAGTACGCCAAAAAGGCCGGCGTTCCGCGCTTTACCAATCGGCTGCTGTTCCAGCCGGCCGCCAATCTGAAAATCGGCGCCGCGATTTTCCGCAGCATGCTGAACGATAACGGCGACAAGGTGGAACAGACGCTGGCCTCATACAACGCCGGGCCCGCGCGCTCGGCCCAGTGGCTCTCCTGGAATGAATATCGCGAGCCCGCCGAGTTCGTCGAATCGATCCCGTTTACGGAGACCCGCGATTACGTGCAGGCGGTCCTGCGCAACGCGGATATGTATCGCCGTTTATACCGCCAATAAGGGGGAACGTCACCATGCTCTCCACTGACTGCTTCACAGACGGTTTGTTCCGCATGCGGCCATGGCGGGCTGAAGCCTGGCTGAAGCCCGCCCCACTACAGGATCAAGGCGGGCTTCAGCCTAATGCCGCAAGTTTTTTGAGCCGCGTAGTCCACTGATACGAAGCGAGATTGAGCGCTGGACATTTCTGCTCCACGGCGGTATAAGTAATCGGATGGCTCTCAAGTTCTCGTG
>Ga0326727_10005096_pt1 | contig 38088 bp, 39 predicted proteins | sample MB2enrmetagenome_FD_207643 | JGI IMG/M metagenome (GOLD analysis project Ga0326727, IMG submission 207643) | Lab enriched peat soil microbial communities from McLean, Ithaca, NY, United States - MB29MY | ecosystem: Environmental > Terrestrial > Soil > Wetlands > Peat | place: USA: New York... | reverse complement strand
CAAACCGTAACCGAATTTCGCGGAGCCGTCCATCAATCTGTGAAGTATAGGGATAGTCGAGAGTCGGCCCTCCCTCTTTCAGCAGATCGATACGGGCAATGACCTTGCCTCGAACATCCTCTGGCAGAGTGTCCAGCCATTTCATTATGGGCAGTTTTCCGTCATCGTCCTGATAGAAATCAACATTCCCAGCCATCGCTGGACGTTTGCCCACCCAAGTAGTTTATCAAATTTGATAAGTTTGTGCCACGTGCGCAACGATTTTTTGAACCCCGGGGCTATAGGACGATTTTAGAACTTTTCTGGTCGCCTGAATCAACTTGTCAGAACCGAATCTCCCACTTCTCTATTAGGGGGGACTGCCATCCTCCATTTTCGCTACCCCTTCGCTCTTAACTCAGGTTGCTATGGGATACGTTTTGCAAGGTAAGGTCACACTTAAGGAGCCGTCCAATTGACGATGCAAGCTCATAACAATGCTGGAGATAGTCTCATTTTGATTTGAATTCAGAAGGTGGAAACGCTTGTTGATGAATTAGTACATGATTTTTGGGTACTTAATTTTTACTGCGTTTTTTGTTGACGCGTAAACATTCCGTGCTACTGTCTACCCGAGTAATTTTTGCATCGTAAAAATCCGAGTCCCCGAGCAATTTCTTCGATGTGAACAGATTGCGGCGCGATTCTCTGCGTAGTGGCTTCCGGTTCGATTGCCGACGCATAATCGAGATACAGAATACACTTGCCTAGGTGCAGCAAGATATACTTGCGCTGTCACATCACAATAGACTTGCATCGGCACGCCATAATAAACTTGTAGGTACACGTCACAATAAACGTGCAGAGGCACAGAAGACCATGGCCACTCCAAATGAAAAGCTCGCCGCCTCACTCGAAGTTCTCCGCGTACTGCAGGAGAACGGCCAACGCGTCTTCCCGACCAGCCAGATTGCCCGGATTCACCGGGACCGGCTGGTGAAGCATGGCTTCCTGCAGCCGGTGCTCAAAGGCTGGCTGATGTCGTCGAGCCCTAGCGCGCACCCGGGCGACAGCACGGCGTGGTTTGCCTCCTTCTGGGAGTTCTGTGCCGCCTACTGCAATCAGCGATTCGGCGTGGACTGGCACCTTTCGCCCGAGCAGTCTCTGCTGCTGCACGCGGAAAACACCGTTGTCCCGGCACAAACCACCATCTATAGCAGCAAGGGACACAACAACTCCGTCACGCTGCCCTTCCACACGGCGCTCTACGATCTGAAGCAGGCGCAGATGCCGCCGCAGAGTCAGCTCATCCGCCGCGATGCGTTGCGGCTCTTTGCGCCAGAGGCCGCACTGGTGCGTGTCCCTGAGACGTTCTTTCGCAAGTATCCGCTGGAAACGCAGGTGCTGCTAGCGCGCATGAAGGATACCTCCAACCTGCTGCGCATCCTGCTCGATGGTGGCCACTCTGCCATTGCCGGAAGGCTGGCTGGCGCTCTGCGCCGCGCAGGCCGTGCCGAACTGGCCGACGAGATTCTCTCCACCATGAAGCGCGCGGACTACGATGTGCGAGAGTCCGATCCATACGCCAGCGGGACCGTCTTTGCTCTCAACCATGCCACGGAAGCTCCCATCGTCAGCCGCCTGCAGGCGCTTTGGGCTACCACACGCGAAGCGGTGCTGGAGATCTTCCCCGCCGCGCCGGGTCTGCCTGCCCAGGCCGAAGGCTATCTCGCGCACGTGGACGACATTTATAAGAACGACGCCTATCACTCGCTTTCCATCGAAGGATTTCGCGTCAGTCCGGAACTGATTGAGCGCGTCATCTCCGGCCAGTGGGACCCGAAGCACAACGAGGCCGACCGGCAGAATCGTGATGCACTGGCTGCGCGTGGATACTGGCAGGCATTCCTGCAGGTCAAAGCCAGCATAGCCAAAGTGCTCGCTGGGCAAAGCGCCGGAGCCGTGGTCCGCACGGATCACAGGGAGTGGCATCGTGAACTCTTCGAGCCATGCGTAGTGGCGGGTCTGATTCCTGCATCGGCACTGGCTGGTTATCGCAATGATGCCGTCTATCTGCGCAACTCGCGCTATGTTCCGCCGCGTTGGGAGGCGGTGCGTGAAGCCATGCCTGGGCTGCTGAACCTGATAGAGCAGGAGTCGGAGCCCGCAGTGCGTGCGGTGCTCGGCCACTGGCTCTTTGGCTACATCCATCCCTACCCGGACGGAAATGGCCGCATGGCGCGCTTTCTGATGAATGTGCTGCTGGCCTCGGGCGGCTATCCCTGGACAGTGATCCGTGTTGATGATCGCGCCGAATACCTGAGCGCACTTGATCATGCCAGCATCGAAAGTGATGTGCGTCCCTTCGCAAATTTCATTGCCGGACAAGTGCAGTGGTCGCTCAAGAAGACACCATGATTCCAAATTCTGTGGCTGGTCGCGGCTACACATGCCTGAAGGTTGTCAAAGGTATGTACCTTGCGATGTGTAATCATTTCGCTGCTAATGCATTGGCGATGTGCATGGAGACCCCGTATGAACAAAGTCGATGGTACACTTCCAAGCTCTGAGATGTCCGGCGAAGAAGTGCAGCGATTGCAGGAGGAGAACCTCCGTCTGCGAAGTCTCTTGATCACGCATGGAATACCAATCCCAAAGGTCGCAAATCTCACTGGTCCACCCCCACGAATCTCCGGTTCTGAATCGAACCCCAAAGTGGGCACTGCGGCACAGCGAATCACACTGTTTCGCAGTCTGTTCCGTGGCCGTGACGATGTATATGCCATTCGTTGGGAGAATGCCGACGGTCGAACTGGATACATGCCCAAGGCAGATCGCGACTGGAAGTCTTATCTGAGTGCTACAGCCGAAGATCGCAAGAAGGTTGATCGTCAAACGCGAACCTACAGACCGCTCACTGATGACGTTGTGCGCGCGCATCTTGTTGGCGAGCATACCATAGGACTCTATCCGCTTCTACAAGATGAGACGTGCTGGTTCTTAGCGGTCGATTTTGACAAGAAGACATGGCAGCAAGACGCCATTGCATTTCTCGAAGTCTGCCGCGAACTCAACGTCTCAGCAGCATTGGAACGTTCGCGATCAGGAAACGGCGGCCATGTATGGATATTTTTTGAACGAGCAATCCCGGCCACAACCGCGCGAAAACTTGGCTGTGTAATTCTCACTCGAACAATGGAATCCCGCCACCAGATAGGATTGGATTCCTATGATCGCTTTTTCCCCAACCAGGACACAATGCCAAAAGGCGGTTTTGGCAATCTGATCGCCCTCCCGCTACAAAAAGCACCGCGCGCAAACGGGAACAGCGTCTTTATCGATACAGAGTTCCGCCCCTATCCGAATCAATGGGAGTTTCTTGCAAGCGTGAAGAGGATGCCTGCTGACGCCGTTGAAGCAGTGGTCCTGGAGGCGCAAAAGCGCGGAGACATAATCGGTGTCAGAATCAGCAATGTTGACGATGAAGACGTTGATCCATGGATGTTGCCACCATCAAAGGCGAGAGCAGAACGCGAAATCCCCGGACCTTTTCCAGCGCGGGTACAGGTTGTTCGGTCGAATCTTGTGTATGTCGAGAAAGATGGGCTTCCTCCTGCGATATTGAACCGGCTTCTACACCTGGCAGCATTTCAAAATCCAGAGTTCTATAAATCTCAGGCAATGCGCCTACCGACGTTCAACAAACCACGAGTCATTGCGTGTGGAGAAGACCTCGCCAACTATATTGCGTTACCTCGTGGTTGTATTGCTGAAGTCATACAGCTACTTGAAGCGCACCGCATCAAGACGGTGATCGATGATAAACGGTTTGCAGGCCGTCCAATTGACGTGGAGTTCTCTGGCCAATTGCGTCCGGTTCAACTCGATGCTGCTGCTAGGATCGCTGAGCACGATGATGGGATTCTGTGCGCTCCTACCGCGTTCGGAAAGACTGCTTTGGCCGCTTGGATGATTGCGACGCGGAAAGTGAATACACTCGTACTGGTTCACCGCCAACAGTTGCTCGATCAATGGCACGCCAGATTGGAGATGTTTCTCAACCTTCCGAAAAAGTCAATTGGTCAGATTGGCGGAGGCAAGAGCGATCCGAGTGGCTGTATCGATATTGCCATTATCCAAAGCTCTCACGATAAAGCCGGGGTGAAGGACTTCGTCGCAGAGTACGGTCAGGTCATTGTCGATGAATGCCATCATCTATCTGCAATTACATTCGAACAGGTGATGAAACAGGTAAAGGCAAAGTATGTCCTTGGTCTGACTGCAACGCCTGAGCGCAAAGATGGACACCACCCCATCATTTATATGCAGTGCGGTCCAATACGATACAAGCTCAGTGCGCGTGCAATGACGGCATCATCTCCGTTTGAGCATGAGGTAATTCCTCGATTGACAGAATTCTGTTCACCGCCTGAACAGGCTGACACTACGATTCAAGAATTGTACGCCGCGCTTGTAAATGACAACACCCGCAATGAGCTGATCGTCAGTGATCTTATGCGTGTGGTTCAAGATGGATGTTCGCCGTTGGTGCTCACAGCAAGAACTGAACACCTGACGTATTTCGAGACGGCTCTCGCAGGCAAAGTTGAAAACGTATTTGTGCTGAAGGGCGGGATGGGGAAGAAGCAGCGGCGGTTGATTGCAGAGGCAATTGCCGCTGTGCCGGAGAGCGCGCCAAGAGTCATACTGGCAACCGGCAGTTACATCGGCGAAGGATTTGACGATGCTCGTCTGGACACGTTATTCCTGGCAATGCCGATTTCATGGAAAGGCACATTGCAGCAGTACGTTGGACGCCTGCATCGACTGTACGACGCTAAGCGTGTCGTCCGGGTTTACGACTATGTCGATTCCAACGTTCAAATGCTGGCTAGAATGTATGCGCGACGATTAAAAGGCTACAGTGCTATTGGCTACAGAATTTGCAATACTCCCTATGACGTATTTGGAAGGGAACGACAAGCAACTGGCTTGGAGAGGTCGGACGCAGAGTCACTCGGAGGAGATGGAGAGATATGACACCGAAACAAAGCAAGGCCGTGGTGGTCCATATGGATATTCGCAAACTGAAACCTGAGCCGAAAACCAATCTTCCCTCCCTCAGCAAGGCGAAGCTGGAGGCATTGATTGAGGAAGCCGTGGTCGATGCTTACGGCGACGAAGAACAGACCGGCGGCTTCTTTACTAGGATTGAGGAGCATCTTGCACTGCCTTTTACGGTGAGTATCCTCGGGGCTGAAGCCGTTGTGGAGAAAATCGATATGACCCGCGACGGTCGGATTGTCGCGGTCTGTCAACGAGATGGGATGAAGCAGAGAATTGAAATCCTCGATCTGCCTCTGCCCAAACCCGCACCGGCAGGCGCGGAGTGGATTGCAGAATACAGCTATTGGCGCAAAGGGTTCTAATGAGCGAATACCAGTATTACGACTTCAAAGCCATTGATCGTGCACTGACAAAAACAGAAATGGCCGCACTGCGATCTATATCCACGCGCGCCGTTATTACTTCTACGAGTTTCACGAATCACTATGAGTGGGGAGACCTGAAGGCCGATCCGCTCAAACTTTTGGAAAAGTATTTCGATGCGTTTGTCTATCTAGCAAATTGGGGTACGCGAGAATTCCATCTTCGTTTGCCGCAAGAGTTGGTTGACGCGAAGCAACTCAAAGCAATGCTCCCAGGGAAGTCCGCGCAGGTGCGCAGTTCTGGAAAGTTCGTGACGCTTTCCTTTGAAAGCGAAGTGGAGCCGGACGACGATTGGGATGATGGCACTGGTTGGATGGGATCGTTGATTTCTTTGCGCGGCGATCTGCTTCGCTGCGACTTCCGCTGTCTATACCTCGGATGGCTTTACAGTGTGCAAAACGGGGAATTCCCCGACGAAGTGTTGGAGCCTCCCGTGCCTGCTGGCTTGCGCGAACTTTCAGCGCCGTACGATTCGTTGATTGAGTTTCTCGGAATCGATGAGGACCTCGTTGAAGTTGCCGCCTCTGCTTCAGAGCCGTTAAAAGCAGGGCCATCGCGCAAGTATCTCACGACCTGGATTCGAGGCCTGACAGAAAAAGAGAAAGATGGCCTGCTCGTAAACGCGCTATCGGAACCAGATGAACGGTGGAGGATCGAACTGCTATGCCGCTTCGAGCATGAGAACGTCTCTGTCTCAGATCACGGCACAGTGGAGCGACGTTCAATCGCCGATCTTCTGACAGCATCCCATGCCCGTGCCGAGGAACGTATGCGGAAACTGAATGCGCGGCGAGCAGTGGAGGCAGCGCAGAAGAAGGCAAAGGAAGAAGCAGACCGGGCACTCTTCCTGGACCAACTGGCAAAGCGTGAAAAGGCGGTCTGGAAACAGGTGGATGCGCACATTCAGAAGCGGCAGCCAAATGATTACGACCGAGCTGTGATACTGCTAGCAGATCTGCATGATTTGGCTGTTCGACAGGGAGATGAATCCGGGTTCCAATTGACGATGGAAGAGCTTCGCAAAACACATGCTGCCAAGGATAGCTTTCTGCGCCGCCTCACAAAAGCAAACCTATAGGTGAAATCGGGGGAATGTGGTTGGGCACTCAAGAACACCGCGCGAAGCCAAAACAGCCAGCATGTTTCCTTGTAAAACCCAACAGCCATCAAATAAAAATGGCCACCTGTCATCGGCGGCCTAATTCAATGTAAGTTATTGATTTAATGGTGCCCGGAGGGGGACTTGAACCCCCACGACCTTGCGCTGCGGATTTTAAGTCCGCTGCGTCTGCCAGTAAGTTTTTGATAAAAATCTTGTATCTGCATAATTTAGATCTGTGTAAGTTTACGTGTAAATCATGCCACTTCCCACCCGAACCTGTGCGCCGGTTCTCGATCACCATAGACTCGGCATTCCTTGAAATCTATGATATGTATGGCGCGACAGAAAGAGCTTTTGCAATGACCGACGACTTCCAACCCAACCTCAGCATCCTTCCCGTGCCGCAGCGCCGTTTGTGGGACGAACTCGTGGCAGTGCCTAATGAGTTTGTGCTATACGAGGGGGCCGCTCTTGCCCTGCATCTGGGACACCGGCAGTCCATAGACTACGATTTCTTTAGCAACCGCCCTTTTGAACCGGCGCAGCTAGCTGCCAAAATTTCGTTTCTGGCTGGTGCAACGATCACACAACAGGAGCCCAACACTCTGTCCGCCACTGTTGACCGCGACGGCCCCGTCAAAGTGTCGTTCTTCGGTCTTCCCGCTATAACTCGCCTACGGCCTCCGCAAATCGCCGCGGACAATGGTTTGCAAATCGCTTCACTACTCGATCTGGCGGGTACGAAGGCTGCCGTTGTACAGCAGCGCGCTGAAGCCAAGGACTATCTCGACATTGACGCCATCTTGCTGGACGGACACATTGACTTACCGCTCGCGTTAGCCAGTGCCAGAGCCATTTATGGGCCGACGTTCAACCCACAAATCACCCTAAAGGCGCTGTCATTCTTCGGCGATGGAAATCTTCACCGCCTACCGCAAGCCGTACAGGATCGGCTGGCCAGTGCAGCCCGTGAGGTTGACTTGGATCAACTCCCGATACTTGCTCTAGCCCCTCCTCTCAATGCCCAGATAGGGGACTAAGCCGATGAAAACAATTCCGCTCACTGTCGAAACGGAACTGGTCGCCCGCCGTATCGTCTGGTTTGAACCCCCCGAAGAGGCTATTGCCGATCCCGTGCGTTTTTTGGCTTATGCGATGTCTCGCGCAACACATGAAGAGATGCAGGTAATTCGGCACTACGTGGATGACGATGATTTTCTGGAGGCTTTGGAAAATGCTCCCTCAGGGATCATTGACTCTCGTTCCTGGGCCTATTGGAACTCGAAAATGGGCCGGTATCCAACTCCCCCGCTACCAACGCGACGGTTTGGGCCGCGAGTTGCCTCTTAACTCTGGTTCAGTACCATTCTCTGCCTCGTCCTGGCCCTCTTCTTCACCCTCACGGGCAATTCCTGCTTCGCACAAATGAGCCAACTCACCCCTTCTTCTTTTCCGGTCACTAGCAAGTCGTGAAGGCGGGGCAACTCTCGTAGCCCCCTCCCCGCCAAAGTAACTATCTAAGAAGTTCAACAAGCTCCCAAAAAATCAGTAAACCGTGCAATAGCACTACCCAATGCTGACCATGATGAAGCAACTGCATCTGCAGTAGTTCATCGTACAATCTTTGTTCCAGCGTTCGTACCTTCGAGACATCCATAATATTTACCCCTTTTATTTGCAGTTCTATAAAAGGGGTAAATATAAGGTGCTTATCAAATAGAGAAGCAATTTATTCTGTCTGACACCCTCAGCAACCACTGCACAAGCGGGCCGCTGCCACCTCATGCTGGAACAACAGCATCTCTACCGCCGTAGACCTACAGTCAATCGACTAGCTACCAGACCAGAGGGGTTCGCTTCATCGCGAGCTCCTCATCCCACCATTTTCCCTACGAGGAATCGATGAAAATCAACGACACCGAAGTAGTCAAAGTAAAAGCCTCGCAGCTCATCAAGCTGCTGATGCTCAACGTCGAGGACCGCCAGCCCACCCACATCTGGGGCGCGACCGGTATCGGCAAGTCCGTCATCACCAGAGAACTGGCGAAGACGATTGATTACCAGTTTCTGGACTTCCGCGCCTCAACCCGCGACACCACCGACCTGATGGGCCTGCCGAAAACAGATGGCGATATGACTCGTTGGGTTCCACCGAGCTTCCTTCCCCGCGAGGGTAAGGGCATCTTTTTCATGGACGAACTGACCAGCGCTACACCATTGATGCAGGCTGCCTGTTATCAACTCGTGCTTGATCGCTCGATCGGTGAGTACTTCCTTCCCGAAGAGTGGGTCGTGTTTGCTGCCGGCAATCCTCCCTCGGAGCGCGGCGTCAGCTTCTCCATGCCACGCCCTCTGCGCAATCGCTTCGCCCACTTTGAGCTTGTCTTCGATCATGAGGACTGGAGGACATGGTGCGGTGTCGCTGGCATCGAGCCAGAGGTTGTGGCTTTTGACCGCCTGCGACCGCAGTTCATGGACGACGTAGACCCGGCAAGCAATGCCTATTCCTCCGCTACTCCGCGTTCCATGGAGTTCATGAGCAAAAAACTCAGCCAGGCAAAAAGGCACGGCTTGCCCTACGACAACCTGATGCTCTCGCAGTTCTGCTCCTGTGTTGGTGTCCCTGCTGGCACGGAGTTTTTCAACTTCCTGCAGATGTACACATCTCTGCCCTCAGTCACCGAGATCCTGCGCGATCCACTTAAAGCAAGGATTTCCGATGAGGTCAGTTTCTCCATCGCAATCTCCACGGCACTCGGCCGCGTCATCACCGACAAGAACATCAGCGCGGCGGTGGCGTATCTGGATCGCATGGAGCCGGAGTACAAGGTGTTTGCTCTGCATGACGCTGCCAACCGGGACAAGTCCATCACCTCCACGAAGGAATATGTGGAGTCCTGCATCGACAACCAGAAGTTGATGGCTTAAACCATTGGTAAAAGGGAGCGGTCTGCTCAAGGCTGGCCCCCACAAAGCTCTTTCCTCAGACAAGGAGAATCACCCTCATGGCAATCACAAATAAGGCGATGCTTGTCGCCGTTCATATCTCTTCGTGGAGCGCAAGGAAGTACGACAAGAAGGCCAGCAGCGAAGTCGCCAACAGCAACTCAGCAGCCGAAAGTGCAGGGCGCTATAACAAGCGTCTCTTTGCCAACGCCGAAGCCCTTGAGGCAATCCAGCGCATCACCGGCCGCATCAGAACCTACTTCTACAAAGTGACCCTGCCTTGGAGCGATGAGGGGCTACGCATCCTGCCCGCCAGTCTCTACGAGGATTTCACCACAGAGATGCGGAAGTTCGATACCGAGTTCAATGAAGCCGTGCAAAACTTCATTGAGCAGTATCACGAACTCGTCTCGCGGGCGCGCTACTCTCTCGGCGGTCTCTACCGCGCCGAAGACTATCCGGAACCGGCCAAGGTGCGCGAGAAGTTCAATCTCAAGCCCGAGTTTCTTCCCATTCCCACAGGCGACGACTTTCGCGTGGAACTAAATGAGGATGAGATGCGCCGGATAGCACGCGAAATCGACGCCTCAACCCGTGCAACCATGCAGGCCGGAATACGCGACCTGTGGATGCGTATGTACGAGGTGATCAGCCACATGGCCAAGCGTCTCGCAGACCCGGAGGCCCGTTTTCACGCCACACTGGTCACCAATGTCCGCGACCTCGTGGATATCTTGCCGAAGCTGAACCTCTCCGGCGACGCATATCTCAACGATCTGGCAAAGAAGGCACAGGACTTGCTCTGCAAGCACTCGCCCGATATGCTGCGCAACTCTCCGTCTGCACGCAACACAACCGCCATCCATGCCTCGCAGCTCGCTCGCAGTATTGCTGATGTCCTTGACCGCAGCCAGACTCAGGGCGAAACTCCCTCCGAGGGAGACACCCAGGTCGCAGCGGTTGTGGTGGAAGCAAAATCGGATGAGATCTTCGAGCACATGGCCGAGCTTATGGGAGCAGCCTAATCATGTCTGACCCTTGCCTCGCCCGCTACAGGAAGGCCCGGACCATCCTGTTGCTCAATCACCCATTCTTTGGGGCGCTCAGCTTCCGGCTCAAGCCGGTCTGCGCCCCAAGAGTGGAAACAATGGCCACCGATGGCATTTCTCTGTTCTATAATCCTGATTTTCTGATGAGCTTGAATATAGAGGAGCTAGTCGGTTGTCTGGCACATGAGGTCATGCACCCTGCCCTCGGCCACCACACCCGGCGCGGAGGGCGCAACCCCGAACGCTGGAATGAAGCCGCTGACTATGCCATCAATCCCATCATCCTCAACGCTGGAATGATACTGCCGGCAGGAATTCTCAACGACTACCGGTATCACGGCAAAAGCGCAGAAGAAATCTACAACCTCCTGCAAGCCGCCGAGGAAGAAGAGAAGAAAAGGCAGGAGGAGCAGAAGCAACAGGACAAGAACTCAAACAATGACAACTCCGATAAGGGGCAGTCAGACCAGTCCGACAAGGTTACGAACGGCTCCGGCACACCAGCACAGGATGACGACAGCCTACCGGAACGAGACCAGCAATCGTCTCCCGGTAACTCAGACTCCGGCAAGGGCAAGAACAAAGATGCTGGCTCAAAAGGTGATGGCAAAGAGGCCGGTGATGGCCCCTGCGCGCCTCAGTCAAGGGGCGGTATCGGACAAGTCATTGATGCTCCCAGTCAGGAGACTCCCGGCGTTCCTATGTCAGGAGCGGAACGCGATGCCCTTGAATCGGCGTGGCGCTGCGCCGTTCAGCAGGCCACCGCTGTTTCTCGTTCTGCTGGTAAGTATCCCGCAGGCGTTGAGGTTGCCGTTGAACGCGCTGATGATGCTGCCGTAGACTGGCGGGATCGTTTTCGTCAGGCCTACGCTTCGTGCATCCCCATCAACTACAGTTGGGCCCGCCCCAACCGTCGATACGTCCACTCTGGCCTCTTCCTACCCGGTCCGGTCAAGGAAGGCGTTGGAGAACTGGTTGTAGGAATTGATTGTTCGGCTTCGATCACTCCCCGCGTTTTGGGGCAGTTCGAGGCAGAATTGAACTCACTCATTGAAGAACACAGACCGGAAACGGTTCATGTCATTTACTTCGATGCCATCGTTCAAAAGCATGACATTCTGCGCGACCAACAGAGCGTCGAAATCGACCCAAAGGGCGGCGGCGGTACCAAATTTGAACCTGTCTTCGTGTACATCGAGGAACAAGGTATTCAACCGCAATGCACCATCATGTTGACCGATCTCGAAGGCTCCTTTCCAGAGGAATTGCCGCAGTCCCCCGTACTATGGTGCTCCATTCTGGAAGGCGAGGCACCCTTTGGAGAGGTCATTCCCATCAGTCACATCTAAAAGCTGGGCGCGTCAAGCTCCCCCGGCAACCCCGCTGGCTATGGCGCGACCTCTCAAAACAATCATCTTCTGCACCAGAATGCGATTGTAGTGGGTCTTTCTGCACGATATTCGACAAGGAGCTTTAGAATCTTAATTTTGCGGGCTAGGAGACCTGCAGGGAAAGGCTCACCGTTTTCTCATATCAAGTATGGTTGACAGTTGTAGCCATTATGGCTACGCTTGATTTTGGAGGTGTCCTATGCGTCAAGTTTCACTTCGCGAGTTCAGAACGCGCGGTGTTAAAGCCCTCAAGGAAGTTCCATCAGGGGAGACCACTCTTCTGGTTGGGCAGAATGGGCCTGCTTTTTTTCTTGTTCCCGTATTTGGCGATGTAGTCAAGGAAGATCGTGAGCTTCGTCGAGCGATGGCTCTGGCCAGCTTGCGGGAGGGGTGGCGTCTTGCGGAAGCGTCGGGGACCAACCGAACAAGCGAAGAGGAAATTGAAGCAGAGATCAACCGCATCCGCCGGTTCCCTGAGGATCAGCCGGAATGCGCCTGATCGTTCTCGACACCAACATAATTGTCTCTGCTGGGATCAATTCTGCCGGACCCCCAGCAAAAATTGTTGCGAATCTGGTGTTGGACGGCATGGTTCATATAGTAACTAGTCCAAAAGTCGCAGCGGAGTATCGCGAAGTTGTTCGGCGATCCAAGTTCCATTCTTACGGCTTTCCTCCTCTTTGGCTGGAGTATTTGATTGAGGAAAGCATGCGACTTCCAGATCCAGCATCCTGGCCTCATCCTTGTCTCGACCCGAAAGATACCCCTTTTATAGCACTCGCGCACGCAGCGGGAGCCTGCCTTGTTACAGGAAATCTCAAGCATTTCCCCGAAACTGTTCGTAATGGAGTAACAGTGGTCTCGCCTGCCGATTATGTGTTAAATTTCACCAACGATTAAGGAGTACTCCCCGGCGTTGAAGAGTGTCTTGCTGTAAATGAAGAACCTGAGCATGGAAAAACTATTGTGTAGAATTGCCTTGATTCTCTCTGAGGCTCACATAACATTGCCTAAAGAATGCATTGCTGGAAAATACGCTCATACACTTGCCAATCGCCCTTCAACCGACTGGGAAATCATTGACACACATCTCCAAAAGGTCTCGTCTTCTGCATCCGCCTTTGCGGAATCATTTGGAGCGCACGATTGGGGAGAGGTTATTGGTCGATGTCATGACTTAGGAAAACTTTCGGATGAGTTCCAACTCTACCTGCAGAAACCAGGAGTAGTGTCCGCTGATGCCGGAGCGGAGGATGAGGAACCCGGAAAGCGCGTTGACCACTCCACTTTTGGCGCTCGCTTTGTGGCAGAAGCTTTCGGGATACCCTTTGGTCAACTTCTGGCATTCTGTATTGCCGGACATCACACTGGACTGCCAGACGAAACGTCCGACGTTGATGCGACGCAGCGTAGCACACTTCGTCACAAGCTGGATAAGAACAAATATTCCATTCCTGAAGTTGCGACACCAGACCTGTCACTGCCGAAACTGGCACTGCCCTTCAAACTCATACGAGACGATGCACCTTTCCAGCTAGCCTTCTTCACCCGAATGTTGTTTTCATGCCTTGTTGATGCGGATCGAACCCGCAGCGAAGAATTCTGCGATCCCGAACGAGCTAAGGAACGAAGTGGACTTACCGAGGAGCAATCTAGGCCTCCAATGGGAGCTCTCAAAGATCAGCTTGATGCCAGCTTAAAGGAAATGGAGCGAAAAGCGGAACCTACAGAGGTAAACCGCCAACGTGCGATAGTGCTCGATCACTGCCGTCAGGCTGCAGATTTACCGCCTGGATTTTTCTCGTTGAACGTCCCCACCGGTGGAGGTAAGACGCTATCGTCTCTGGCCTTTGCTCTGGGTCATGCTGTGAAGAAAGACTTGCAACGTGTTGTCGTGGCAATCCCTTTCACTAGTATTATCGAGCAGACTGCGGATGTTTATCGTGCGGCACTCGGTTCATTCTCCAAAACAGGACTTATTGAGCACCACACAAATCTCCAGCCCCAACACGATACTCGTGCAAATCAGTTTGGCACAGAGAATTGGGATGCGCCACTCATCGTCACCACCAATGTTCAATTCTTTGAGAGTCTGTTTGCGTATCGAACGACCCCTTGTCGAAAGCTACATAATATTGCTCGAAGCGTGATCATTCTCGATGAGGCGCAGACGATTCCTGTTGAATTGCTCAAACCTGCGCTCGCTGCGCTACGAGAACTTGTGCTCCACTACGGCTGTTCGATTGTTCTCTGCACGGCTACGCAGCCAGCTCTTGAACGCCGTGATGACTTTACGATTGGAATTGAAGGTGTTCGTCCGATCATTCCAGATGCTGTGCCGTTGTTTCATACTTTGCGGCGAGTTGAGGTTAAGTCGCTCGGCAAATTGCAGGACGAGGAGCTTTCGCTACTGCTCGCGGAGCAGAAGTCAGCGCTCTGCATTGTGAATACCCGACCTCACGCATCTCGCCTTTATGACAAGGCGGTTGAAAAGTCAGAGTCTGATGAATGCTTCCATCTGAGCACTTGGATGTGCGGAGCACACCGGAGAGCCGTGCTGAAGAAGATTCGCAAACGCCTCAAAGCAAATCTGCCCTGCCGTGTCATCAGTACACAATTGGTGGAGGCAGGCGTTGATCTGGACTTCCCCGTGGTCTATCGCGCTGAGGCCGGCTTTGACTCGATAGCACAGGCAGCGGGCCGCTGTAACAGAGAAGGCTTGCTGGCAATGGGGACAACGTATGTCTTCGAGGCCGATGAGAGGCCGCCTGTTGGTTTGCTCCGTTCAGCAGCAGATACAGCAAAGGAACTTCTCCCGCTCTACCCTGATCCGCTTGCGCCGGAAGCGATCGAAGCATACTTTCGGCTCTTCTATTGGATGAAAAAAGAGAGCTGGGATAAGAATAAGGTTATGGAGAAGATGGCATTCGATTACGCTCGTGGGAGTGCTCTTTTTCAGTTCCGCGAGGTTGCGGCTGCGTTTCATATGATCAAGGATGATCAGTTGCCGATTCTGGTTCCATACGATGAAATAGCCACAACATTGTTTAATACACTGATGGCTGGTCACATACCATTCGTACCACAACGTGAACTACAGCCTTACCTGGTCTCAATTAATAAACATGCCGTGCAGAAGTTGAAGGATCATGGATTCGTTCTGGAGCATGAGTCTGGGGTATGGCTTCTTCTCAATCGTTCGTTATACAGCGCGAACAAAGGGCTGGATCCAGCATCATCCCATTTGGATGAGTCGCTGTGGGGTGTATAGGAGGTGTAGATGGCTTACGGTATCAAACTGCACTGCTGGAGCGAGTGGGCGTGTTTCACCCGTCCGGAAATGAAAGTTGAGCGCGTCAGCTACGACGTGATGACGCCCTCTGCGGCGCGTGGCGTTGTGGAGGCAATCTACTGGAAACCGGAAATCCGCTGGCACATTGATCGTATCACTGTACTCAATCCGATACAGTTCACCTCCGTTCGCCGCAATGAAGTGAAAGACAAGATTGGCGCGGGCACAGTGGCAAAAGCCATGAAGGATGGATCGGGCGATCTTGCGTACTATGTAGACGATGGCGATAACCGGCAACAGCGCGCCTCGCTCCTACTGCGAGATGTTGGATATGTCATTGATGCTCATATCGAAATTCTGAGCGGCCCTGACAACATCGCCAAGCATCTGGATCAGTTCAACCGACGTGCTCGCAAAGGTGCCTGCTACACGCGGCCCTACTTCGGCTGCCGCGAGTTTGCAGCAGACTTTGCCTTGCTCGAAGCGGAGAGCTCTGTACCAGTGGTTCATTCCAGCCTTGCCGGAGAGCGCGATCTGGGATGGATGCTGCATGATATTGATTTCACCAATAATATGCAGGCGCAATTCTTTCGCGCGACTATGCGCGATGGCGTCATCGAAGTTCCGGCTCTTGCGGAGATGCACACATGATCCTCCAACGGCTTGCTGAACACTATGACCGAATAGCAGCCTCTGCGGATGGAGATAGCCAGCTTGCACTAACTGGATTTTCTCGCCAGAAGATTAGTTTTTGTGTGGTGCTGGAGCCGGACGGGCGGCTGAACTCATTTCAATCTTTGCAGCAGAGGGTTGACGCGAGACTTGTGGCTACAACGATGGTTGTGCCGGGGCAGGGCAAACCATCTGGGCAAGGGCTGAATCCTTGTTTTCTATGGGACAATGCCTCATATCTTCTGGGTTGTGTCCCGAATCCTGATCCTGATCCCAAGAAGGCAGAAAAGGCAGTGGCTAGAGCATTACTCGCCTTTGAGGCTTTTCGCAGCAAACACTTCGAAATAGAGAATCAGATCAATCATCCGGCCTTTAGCGCAGTTTGCACGTTTCTACGAGATTGGACGCCTAATAAGGCTGTCGACTATAAGACGCTTCTCTCAGAGATCGCTACGAACTTCGGCGTCTTCCGCATTGCCGGTGAAACAAACTATGTACACGAATTGGTTTCCCTTCCATCTTCAACCATCGAACAGCAGGAGACTTTGGAAGCTGGTGAGATGCAAGGTACATGCCTTGTTTCTGGAACTAAGGAGGAAATAGCTCGCCTGCATGAGCCTAAGATCAAGGGTGTTGCTGGAGCACAATCATCGGGAGCACTTTTAGTCTCTTTCAATGCCTTGGCCTTCGAGTCTTACGGAAAATCACAGAGCTACAACGCTCCGGTGAGTGCCGCGATTACCTTTAAGTATGCCAATGCCTTGAATCATCTGCTCGAACGGAGAGACAGACGCATATCCCTAGGCGATAGTACGGTTGTCTTCTGGGCTGACCATGCAAATCCACTGGAAGACTACTTGAGCGATTTCTTTTCCGACGCTATGCCAGATGGCTATCAAGCAGTCGAAGAAGATCAGGAGCGCATTCGACAGGCTAGGATGCTGCTAACCCAGTTGCGCGACGGCACTGGTGAATCAGAGATCGTTTCCGATGAAATTCCAACCAAGTTTTTTCTGCTCGGTCTTTCTCCCAACGCCTCGCGCATTTCCGTGCGCCTCTGGGTGGAGGCGGATGCTAAGGAGCTACAACACAGGTTGGGCCAGCATCTCCGTGACATTGATCTTGACGGCAACAGAGAGAATCAACTGTTGACACTCCGACGTATTGTTGCGGCAACAGGACGCGCAGAGCATGATGCAAAAGGCAAGTTAAAGAAGTTCAATACCGAAAACGTCTCGCCCCAACTTGCAGGTGACCTTGCGCGGTCAGTACTGACGGGCGCAGCCTATCCACAATCCATACTTGCTACGATGCTCCGTCGCATTCATAGCGACGGCGAGGTGGCCTACGCGCGCGTTGCTGCCATCAAGGCCTGTCTGATTCGTAACTCCCGCTTTCGCGGCAATCCATTGGAGGTTTCCAGAATGCTCGATCAGAACAACACCGACGCTGCTTACTGCTGCGGATGCGCCTTTGCGCTGCTGGAGATGATCCAGAGAGACAGCGTTGAGGGAGAACTCAACCGAACAATCAAAGACAGCTACTTTACCTCTGCGAGCACGACACCTTCTCTCATCTTTCCTCGTTTGTGTCGACTTAGCCAGTACCATCTGGCCAAACTCGACACGGGTAAGAGAATTTATCGCGAAAAGCAGTTAGGGGAAGTTCTAAGCAAACTCCACGTCTTTCCGCGTCTTCTATCGCTCGAAGATCAAGGAAAGTTTGTCCTCGGCTATTTTCATCAGCGTCAGGATTTATTCACCAGCAAGAAAGACAAACAAGAAGGAGAGAATGCATGAGCACCCCCATCCAGAACCGCTACGACTTTGTGTATTTTTTCGATGTCACCGATGGCAACCCAAACGGAGATCCCGATGCCGGGAATCTCCCCCGCATAGACCCTGAGACAAATCAGGGACTGGTCACTGACGTTTGCCTCAAACGCAAGATTCGCAACTTCGTTGCCGCCACTCATGGCGAAGTACCTGGTCAGCGAATCTATATCCAGGAAAAGGCCGTTCTGAATGCATTTCACAACGAGGCATACCTCGCCAAGGAACTGAAACCGGAATCAAAAAAGCTGCCAAAGGATGAAACGAAGGCCAAAGAGCTAACGGACTGGATGTGCCTCAACTTCTTCGATATCCGCACCTTTGGAGCAGTCATGACAACCGAGGTAAACTGCGGTCAGGTGCGTGGCCCCTTGCAACTCACCTTTGCCCGCAGCATTGACCCGGTGGTTTCCGCAGAGTTTGCCATTACGCGCTGCGCCGTCACCAACGAAAAGGATGTAGACAAGGAGCGCACCATTGGTCGCAAGTTTAATGTGCCTTATGGCCTCTACCGCTGCCACGGCTTCCTCAATGCTTCTCTTGCTGAGAAAACCGGATTTACCGATGCTGACCTCGAACTTCTCAAGCAAGCTCTCAATCAGATGTTCGAGATAGACCGTTCCGCCGCACGGGGCTTGATGGCTCCAGTGCGTTGCATCGCCTTCCGCCACGATGGCAAGCTAGGCGACGCACGCGCTGACGAGCTTTTCTCCATGGTCACAGCAAAGCTCCGTCCTGAGTTGAAGGCGGAAAACCGCCCGGCACGTTCTCGCACCGACTATGCCATTGAGATCACGGGGAACGCTCCTCAAGACATAACCGTTGAAGAATGGGTTTAGTCTTTCGCGCCTGTTGTTTAACGGGAGTGCTACATGGCCGATTCCTGCACAGAAGACGATGACACTCTGCCCATCAGCGGGTTGCAGCATCTCGCCTTCTGTCCTAGGCAATGGGCGCTCATCCATCTGGAGCAGGTCTGGGTGGAGAACGGAAGAACCGCTGAGGGGCGGCTGCTCCACGAGCGAGCCGACACTCCCGGAGAAAGCCGTCGGGCAAGTGTGCGTACTGTGCGCGGCATGTGGCTCCGCTCAGATAGGCTGCACCTGACTGGAAGAGCCGACATTGTCGAGTTTTTCCCGGAGCCGTTCCCTGTCGAGTACAAGCGGGGTAAAAGCAAACCGACTGATTGTGATCTGGTGCAGCTCTGCGCTCAGGCGCTTTGTCTGGAAGAAATGTTGCAAATATCCATTGCAAAAGGCGCAATCTTCTATGGCAATCCACGACGCAGGCAGGAAGTTACTTTTAATCCAGAACTTCGCGCTCGGACAGAATCCCTCACTGCAACCATGCACCAACTTTACCGAAGCCGTGTGACGCCAGCAGCACAGCCCGGGCCATACTGTGGCAATTGCTCTCTGGTTGACGTGTGTCTTCCGCAGGCAACTGCACATATTGACGACGCTGCTCATTGGGTGGCGAAGCAACTACAGACTCTCAATCAGGAGGCCTAAATCAACCTGCTATGCGAAAACTCCTCAATACCCTGCATGTGATGACTCAAGGTGCCTACCTACACCGTGATGGCGAGACCGTAGCAATCAAGGTTGGGCAAGAGCTCAAGCTGCGCGTTCCCATTCATACGCTGGAAGGTTTGGTGTGTTGGGGGCAGGTCTCGTGCAGTCCGCCAGTGTTGGGCCTGTGCTGCGAGCGGGGAGTGGGAATATCTTTTTTAACCGAATACGGAAAGTTTCTGGCGCGTGTAACTGGGCCTGTTTCTGGAAATGTATTGTTGCGACGGCAGCAGTATCGGATGGCAGATGGTGCAGACGGCGCTCTCTCATCCGTGCAAACCATTGTTGCTGCAAAGATTGCAAACAGCCGTGTGGTGCTGCTGCGAGCTGCCCGCGAAATCTCCGATGAGCTTCGAGAAAAGGATCTGCGCGAAGCTGCGGACCGTCTCTCTTGGGCTGGCTTGGAAGCAGCTCGCGCTCCCTCCATTGATGAAGTGCGCGGCCATGAAGGTGCTGCTGGACAGACCTACTTTTCCGCCTTCGACAACATGATCGCAGGCGACCGCGAGTCCTTTCATTTTGGTGGACGTTCTCGTAGACCTCCGCTGGATCGCGTTAACGCTCTGCTGTCGTTCGTCTATGCGCTGCTGCGGCACGACATTGAGTCAGCTCTTGAAAGCGTCGGGCTTGACCCGGCAGTTGGCTTCCTACACACAGATCGTCCCGGGCGGCCAAGTCTTGCGCTTGATCTGATGGAGGAACTTCGTTCCGTTCTGGCAGATCGGTTGGTCCTGACGCTTATCAATCGGCGACAAGTGCAGGCTTCGGGATTTACGGAGCAGGATGGCGGCGGCATTCAGATGGATGATGGAACGCGCAAGCAAGTTGTCTCATCCTGGCAGCAGCGCAAACAGGATGAGATAGAGCATCCTTTCCTGAAGGAGCGTATTCCGCTCGGCTTGGTGCCGTATGTGCAGGCGCTACTATTAGCGCGTTATGTGCGCGGCGGTCTGGACGCTTATCCAGCTTTCTTCTGGAGATAATTTATGTTGGTGCTGGTCAGTTATGATGTGAGCACGCGGGATGTAGCCGGGCGTCGAAGGCTTCGCCGAGTAGCACGATTGTGCGAAGATCACGGCCAGCGCGTACAGAACTCCGTCTTCGAGTGTCTTGTGGATGCAGCCCAATGGGTAGTGCTTCGTGCAGGTCTTTTGTCGGAAGCAGACCCAGAACAGGATAGCCTCCGTTTCTACTTCCTTGGTACGGAATGGAAGCGACGTGTCGAGCACGTTGGGACGAAAGTCGCTTATGATCCAGGGGGTCCACTTATCTTGTGATACAGCCGCATTGAATGCATGAACCTTTCACGCGGACCCCAAGCGTACATCAATTAACCGAGATATCCGCGCTGCCTGCTAACAGGCTTAACTTCAAAGAGATACCCCAGCGCAGGATCAATTACAACTATCCTGGAAATCAACTTTCTGGTCAGTCCGCAATTATGGCAAGATATGTCTAGTGCATAGAGTCTGTTAGGCCCTGTGCCGTCGCCCCCCACGCGGGGGGCGTGGATTGAAACCTTTGTCACAATATTGATAGCCTCAAATGACCCTTGTCGCCCCCCACGCGGGGGGCGTGGATTGAAACCTTTCAACCATGCTGGTTTATAACAATTCCGGTGGTCGCCCCCCACGCGGGGGGCGTGGATTGAAACGCAGAACTACCAGACGAACCAGTAGAAGCTGTAGTCGCCCCCCACGCGGGGGGCGTGGATTGAAACCAGCTATTACCGCCAACAACGGGAGAGACAGCGGGTCGCCCCCCACGCGGGGGGCGTGGATTGAAACAATAGATAGTAAAGGTCAGATGAATTACCTTTAACGTCGCCCCCCACGCGGGGGGCGTGGATTGAAACGATGTAATCAACCTGCGCGAGGACCCTGATGCAGTCGCCCCCCACGCGGGGGGCGTGGATTGAAACGATGATGAGAACGAAACGGTCACCATCGGCGCCAAGTCGCCCCCCACGCGGGGGGCGTGGATTGAAACACAATTTTATTTCTGGCTACTCCAGGCAGGAGAGGTCGCCCCCCACGCGGGGGGCGTGGATTGAAACAAATTCCACCCCGTCGCCGAGCCTCACCCCGTTGCGTCGCCCCCCACGCGGGGGGCGTGGATTGAAACCGAGGTCATTATAAAACTGCGCAATCGTCGCTGCGGGGTCGCCCCCCACGCGGGGGGCGTGGATTGAAACGTCGTTGGGGTGCCAAGGAGCAACCTCGTCCGTCGTCGCCCCCCACGCGGGGGGCGTGGATTGAAACTTCGACACTTAGAGCACTGGCGCGGAGGCGAATCGTCGCCCCCCACGCGGGGGGCGTGGATTGAAACATCGTAGCCAATGGGGTGAACAAATGAGCAACCGTCGCCCCCCACGCGGGGGGCGTGGATTGAAACACAATGGAGACGTAATCCGTGATAGACAGCTTGCGTCGCCCCCCACGCGGGGGGCGTGGATTGAAACATGTTCTGCGTCAACCTTAACCATGCTAAGGAGGTCGCCCCCCACGCGGGGGGCGTGGATTGAAACGTATTCTCTTGTTGAATCGTGACCTCGTACTCGGTCGCCCCCCACGCGGGGGGCGTGGATTGAAACTCTGATTCTCGCGAGTGGTACGAAAAAGATCACTCGTCGCCCCCCACGCGGGGGGCGTGGATTGAAACATGGCCGAGAGTAACGGTGGGAGCGGTATCTGAGGCTATCCTCTGAATTTCTGACAGGTATCTCCTGCCTGAAACACCCCCTCCTCCCCACAAAAATTGTTTTTAGTTATCTCATTTTTTCGGTCTTGAAGCATTGGGAATTTGTCGGGCTTGCGTTATTGTGAATCCGACATGGATACCCTGCAAGACATTCGAGACATTGCCCCGCTGCTCATTGAGCCAAGTCGGGTGACCGATCTCATGGTTGATGAGTATGTAGATTGGTTCTTCAATGGACCCGACTTCAACATGCAGCATCCCTATTTGCTCCCCGCTGATCTTGAAGGTTCCAACACTGCCGCCTATCTGCGCGTTGAAGTTCCTCTCCGATCCGAACACGTCCGCCGCCACCTTGAAGGGCATCACACGATTGCCTGCTATGCACTTGCGTCGGGGTTTTCCTCCTGTAAGTGGATGGCTCTCGATGTTGATTACGATATGTGCGACGGCCATTTGGACATGATTGCCAAGGAGATGGAGGCCGATGGACTCTCCCCTGCGCTTGAAGACTCGCGGCGCGGCGGGCATATATGGGTTTTGTTCGCGACTCCGATTCCAGGTTCAGTTGTAAGAACCTACCTTTATAACCTGCTCGACAGCAAAGGCTTCGCTATACGAGGAGAACGCGGGAAAAAAGAAGGAGTCGAGATTTTCCCAAAGCAATCCACTCTTGCCGAAGGATCGTATGGAAATGGTCTGCGTGGACCGCTAGGAATCCATCGCAAAGCGTGGCAACGCTTCTGGTTTCGTGCTGCTGCACCAAATATCGAGGACCAGTTCAAGTTTCTGCGTTGGCTTCCCCGTGCCAGTTATGAGCAGATGGAGAGTCTTACAGAAGGCATATCTATGCCGGATGACTGCAACGAGGTTGTTCGCGAGCAGGCAGTAGAGTGGCAAGACTCCAACCACAAAGGCCGTGAATTTGATATTCGGAAGTATCTGCAAATGCCCAGGCGCTGGACGCGTGGAAGGAAAGGTCTCGAAGGCAAGATTCAATGCCCTTCCTGTGCTGAAGCAGGCAAAGATAGGGGCCGCGATAACCTCAGCATCACAAACGAAGAGAGCAAGGGAATTCCGAGCTTCATCTGCTTTGCGGGATGCCCACGAATTGCTGTAATCGAGGCCTGCAAACGCCGGCCCCGAAGGAACTCATAGGAGCCAACACCAGATGCCACAGAAAACCACCAATCGTCCTCCCGCACCAGGTCTCGGTCTGAGTCTCTCAGCCGCAGAACTTAACGCACTTCACGAGAACAGCGTCCATGCCGATTCCCGCGTCTACTCGGTCCGCCCAGAGACGGGAAAGATGCGCCTGCGCGGAGAGGAGACCGGTGGTGCTGGCAAGTTGGTTGGCCATTACATCGGCTACAACTCGATTGAAGGTCACCCCTTTCAAGTAGTGCAACCAATGAAGGCGCTGGCACCAAACGCACAGCACCGCCGCGTCTATGGCAATGTGATGGTTCGCTTTGAAGTGTTTCGCTACTCGAAGAACAACGTCCACACACAGATTTCAGTTCACCTCGTCAACGTCGCAAAGGTCGACGGCAAAGATCAGGAAACCCATGTCCGACGCATCCTCTTTGAAGGACGTTTTGGCGAGATTGACGAGAAGAATATTGCTACCTTTTTCTCTCCGGCCGGTGATCGGATTGACATCCCAGACTTTCTCAAGCCCGGCTTTCTCCGCGCTCTCGCTGGCAGCCGCTGTCGTAATTGTGGGGATAGCAAAAACCAGCCTCATGAAGCGCACTTTGCAAGTTTGTCACCCATCATCATGCCGCAGGGATTGCTTGAAGCTCTCAAACTCGCGGCAAGGATTGCGAAGCCTGTAGCTGCACCGCAAAACCTGATACCAGAGGTTCCAACTCCCGCCAAAGAGCCGACAAAAAAGTGAAACTCTCAAAGGATGAAGATGCTCAAGAGACTAAGGTATAAGGTTGAGAATACCAAAGTTAACGGCATGGTCTATGTGAAAGACCATAAGCCGCCGCAGCCTGTTCCAATTGCATTCTTTGTTGGTCTTGAGGCCAACAAGGATGCTCTGAGTTTCTGCAGAGAGAAAAATAAAGAGGAGTCCCGCCAAAATGCGCCTGTTATTGACGGTCGTCGCTGCGGTTAGTTTGGCAATTGGAGGTTTTCGTTTTTACGAAAGCCACAGTTCTGCCGGAAGTGAAAATGGTTTCAGCGGTAACCTGCTTGGACTCGTATCTCAGGGTTTACAGAAAGGCAAAGCCGCTGCTCAGGCCGGATATGCCCCAACCGAGAATTTGAATAATTTCAAGGGAGCTATTCACTACTCCCCCTGGGAGAATCTCGAACACCTTGATATCAAGGTCATCGAGTCTTCGAGGTGTCAACAACTCGACATAGCTGCCTATTCCTTCACTGATTGGGAAATCGCCCGCGCCGTCGTCGCCTTTGCAAACTCCGGTCGTAAAGTTCGTATCTATCGCGACCGCGAACAATACGAGCAGGAGATCAGACGCAACTCCTATGTAGCGACCCTCTTCCATGGGAACCCAAACATTTCAATCCGCGTCAAAGGCTCTAAAGAGTTGATGCACATCAAAGGGTTTACCGATCTGTGCCTCGTCAGAGAGGGCAGCGCAAACTGGAGTCCTTCGGGCGAAAAGTCCCAAGACAATACCCTCACGTTAAGTACAGATAAGAAGTCGGTTGCTGACTTCGAGGCCGTCTATGAAGCCATGTGGGCCAGAACAAGCAACATCATCATCCAGTAATCCGACTCTTTCTGTACAACGCCATACTGACAATCACCCTCTTCCCCTACCATGCAATCTCAATGCGGGCTCGCGCCTGCATTGACCCGGAGTGTCCCATGAAAATCGCTGCAACCACTCGTGCCACGATTCGTTGCCCTCATTGCAACCTTAACCAGTTCCTTCCAGAGAAGGGCTGCTGCAGACGCTGCAAACAAGCATTCAAAAAAGTACAAACCATCACAGAATCCATGAAGAATGACTACCCTTCATCGGCAATCCACATCGGGGCTGCAATCAAGTCGAAGCGCATTAATGCTGGCATGACACAGAACGTTCTCGCCGGAATGATGGGAACCACTCGGGCCTATGTATCCGCTGTCGAGCGGGAGCAGGTCGTACCATCAATCAATTCGCTCGAGACATTTGCCCGCGCCCTTCGCACCGATGTTGCAGAGTTGTTTTTGGAACTGCGCCATTTCACGAGCAATCGCACTACACCGATCGCAGCCTGAACCGTTAGTATGCCTTCCATGCTGAACGTGGCGTGGAAGGCTCCCTTTTTCCTTTGTTCTCCTTTATTTTTTAACGCGAGGTAACACATCATAACTGCTCTGCGCCGGTTTTCTCTCCAATGTGTGATTTGACAGTAATGGCTGTTTTTGCCTGTAAGGATGAGGATTTTCTAATATTATTTGTCTGCCAGGTAACCTGTTTAAGGTTATTAACCATAGAGTAAATAGGTAACCTAGCTCCTTTTTTTATGCTCCTTATCCCCTTGAATTGAAGGCGGTTGGTTCGTTAGCATTTCTTCACGATTCAAAATACGGTTACCGTTCGCGGTACCAAAATGCAGCCGAAGATCCATTCCTAACTTCCGGGGAAGAGTGGGACGGTCTGCCAAGTGGAGAAAAGCCTTGCAATCTTCTGCTCAGTCTTTTATTTTGCCATGCTTTAATCCTAACGACCCAGAGTGGGTTGATGGGGTTCGCGTAAACCTTGGGAAGCGCGTCATTGTCGTCACCGAAGCTGCCAACAGTACAACCTGTTCCTCACGAATACCTGGTGACATGACAATTAAGGAAATGCTTCATGATTATGTGGATTTACGCGCGTTTGCGGAGGGCGAAAAAGAGGTTGCAATCGTCTATGAGATGTACAAAAATGGGAAGCTGGCTGCTAAGCCAACGCGGGCTGTAGTGGTCAGAAATCGCAGCCGCGTTTCGCTGCGCGAAGTAATTTCAGACATTGATTGGTTGCGCATTGCTCGCGCAGGCAAAAACGAGTTAAGGGCGACCGGGAGCGCTTAAGCCAGATGCCATCACCCGAATTTGAGGCTTTTGCAACACTTCTCCCCTTGAAGCGGAATATGCAATGGGGCGAACTACAGGCCTACGCTGGCATCAACGTTGTATCTCCCGCTTACGCCCGCACTCTTCTGATTCAAGGAAAATTAGGTGCAAATGCTGTTATTTCAGCCGGTCTGCGTGTTGTCTCCCGCTACCCTGTTGTTTTCCTGCCAGAAGGCGCACATTTTCATGGCCCTCTTGAAATTCCAGATAACCCAGCGCTCTGCCTCGTAGGCAACTCTCTTCGAGTGGATGGCTCCATGCTTCTGTATGGATGCCTGGCCCTTACTGAGATTGGGTCCGACTTGCTCGTTGATAAAGACTGCGACCTGTCAGGATGTACCTCCTTGAAGAAGATAGGCCGCAACCTCACAGTTGGCCGTGAACTGAATCTCTCCAGTTGCTCTCCTGAAATTGTGTTGCCTGAGTCCGGAGTCATTGGAGAGAACCTGATTCTTCCCTATGACTACGATATGGCTCGCCTGCCAGAAAGCCTGGAAGTCAATGGCGAAGTCCTGCGTGGATCTATTCTTTAACTGACCGGCACCCCCCGTTGTAATCCCCCTCTTCCTTCCCCAACCACTGCATAGGTGTCTGCGTTTGCCATTACAGTATCTACTTCACTACAGCAAGGTGTGCCTCTCAAATAGCTCTGCAAGAAGTTTTCACATATACGGTTCGAGTCATCTGGATGGACCGGGAATAAAAAATTGGCTTTGCTAAATCCATTCCCGATTACATCTTCCGCTGGTTGGAGATGTGCTTCCTGACGGGTGAGCAAATGACTATGTTCTCGGAGCCAGCAGCGCAATCGAACGCGCTGCGAGCACCGAAGGCTACAGTATCAACGATATGTTTGATTTCGGTGATGCGCCAATCTGACATATCTGCGGATCGCAGTGCGGGCGCTCGGGTTCATGCTTTGTTTGCGAACAGTGCAGCACATCCAGCGTATGCAGTTAACAACTTTTACATACTTTTAGTGGAGCATATGTGAGACACCATAAGATGGAAATCGACTTGAGTATGCCAAGCAAAGCGGCCGGAGCCGTAGCTCCGGCCTTCAACTTTTTGAGGGGTGGTTTACAGTGGTAAAGCGAGGGTGATCCTACTGGTTGGGGTAGAACAAGTTGCAGATGGAGATGAACCGGCACTAGATCAACCGCCTTTGCCCAAGTTTATAAACAGTAATATAAGTTGCATAATGTCACATTATTGGGTATTATATTACTCATTATGAGTCGAATCACCCCATCCTTGTTACCACGCCTTTCCCGCCTTCTGGAGGGCTATGGCAGCAATCTGAAGCTGGCCAGACTACGCCGCAAGTTTTCGGCGGAGACGGTTGCGCAACGTGCCGGCATTTCGCGGAAAACCCTGTACAAGGTTGAGCAGGGCGATCCAACAGTTGCTTTGGGTATTTACGCTCGCGTCATGCAGGTGCTGCGCCTTGAGGACGACTTAGCTAGATTAGCCGTTGATGATGTGCTTGGCCGCAAATTGCAGGATGCAGATTTAACTCCCCGGCGGAGAGCTCCCAAGCGGCAATCCTCGGCTGTATCTGGTGACGTTGATTCTGATAACTTGAAGGAGAACTTCTGATGGCTCGCTACAATTCGGTACTGGTTTATGTTGATCTACAGAGTCACGGTCAACCAACATTGTTGGGTACGCTCCACTGTCAGCCTAGCGGCAATGGCGAGATTTTTTCATTCGAGTATGACCAGGACTGGCTCAGGCGTCCAGAGGTCTTTACCTTTGATCCAGACCTTGTATGGAGCAAAGGGCCTCAGTATCCCGCACCCAGCCGGGCGAACTTCGGCATCTTTATGGACTCCGCTCCAGACCGTTGGGGCAGGGTATTAATGCAGCGGCGAGAAAACATTCGTGCGCGGCATGAACTTCAAAGTCCGCGTAACCTGACCGAGTGGGATTTTCTACTCGGGGTTCACGACGAGACACGTTTAGGTGCTTTACGTTTTCGTGCAGCCAACAGCGAACTTTTTATCGACTCTGACAACCGTCTTGCTGCACCGCCCATAACATCTCTGCGGGAATTGCAAGCCACCAGCATGGCGTTTGAGTTGCACATCAACGAGGAAGAGCACCCGAACTACGAGAGGTGGTTGACGCAGTTGATCGCGCCTGGAACATCGCTTGGCGGTGCAAGGCCGAAGGCCTCTGTGCGTGATGAGACTGGCACATTGTGCATGGCAAAATTTCCGAGCCGACAGGATACGCTCGATATGGGTGGCTGGGAGTTGGTTACGAATCGGCTCGCTGCAAAGGCAGGAATTCATGTGCCGGAAGCAAGATGTTTGCGTATGGCCGAAAGCCCCTATTCAACTTTCCTCGTAAAGCGCTTTGATCGCACAAAGTCGGGAGGACGACTAGCCTTTGTTTCAGCAATGACACTTACACAGCGCGCCGATGGCGAAGCTGGTGCAAGCTATCTTGAATTAGTTGATCTGCTTCAAAGGCAAGGTGCGGATACACAAGCGGACTGTGAGCAACTCTTCCGCCGCGTGGTCTTCAACACTCTGATTCATAATACTGACGATCATCTACGCAACCACGGATTCTTCCTTGATGAAAAAGGTATTCGCCTGTCGCCAGCCTACGATATGAACCCCTCTATTGACCGAAGGGAACTGTCTCTTGCAATTAACGAGGTGGAGACGGCTTGCGATCCATCAATTGCAATGGACGCATGCAAAGACTATGGCCTGACTCTACAGGAAGCGAACGATGTTCTGAAGCAGGTAAAGTCCGCAGTCTCAGGATGGCGCGCTGAAGCGGCGAGACTTAAAATTCCAGAAGCCGAGCAAAGACTCATGGCAGCGGCGTTTCAAGAAAGATGAGGAAGATACTAGGTATGCTCTGGACCGAAATCCAGCAACTAAATAGCTAATTTAACTTTTTGTGTGAACGGAAGAGCAGAACCTGTTCTGCTCCACTAATAATAACCAAACAAGCAATCAGACTCTCACAAGACGAAAGTTATGTGAGAGTTCGCTATTTGATCTTCTCCGTCCTTTTCTCACAACACAATTTCTTTTCAACGCTGGCCAGGCAGCCCCCGGCCCGAGGATTTGTATGTCCGTATTGTTTGATTCGCGCGGCGCGGTCCTGCCTGTCTCAGAGGCCCCTGCCATTCAGAACCAGATTAAGAAGGAAGAGCTGATTAAGAAGCTCCGCGTCTTCTTCCCTGCCGAGTGCATTCACTGGCGCGTGATTCAGAAAACACGCGACGGTAAGCGTGGCCAAGTTGCACCGTACATCAAGGCAGCCGAGTACATTAATTTTCTCAATGCAGTGCTAGGCGTTGGCGGCTGGAACCGTTCCTACGAGCAGCACACCATCTCCAACATCAGTGTTCAGACGAAAGACAACAAGACGCAGATCCGTTCCAAACTTGTGCTGATTTGCAAGCTGGAACTGTATGGCATCGGCATAAACAGCGGCTCCGGCGAGGCATGGGCAGACGATATGAATGCTTTTACCTCCGCCGACTCGCAGGCATTCAAACGTGCTGCTGAATCGTTTGGTGTTGGTCTCTATCTGCGGTCTATGGACAAGCCGTGGGTCGAACTCGATCAGAATCACGCCCCGGTCAAATTTCCCGCCGTGCCTGCTGCTTTTCTGCCTCCAACCGCGACTGCAACCCCGATTGATTCCCATAAGGGACCGCAACTGGTTGTAGACGCACAAGCGAACAAGGTACAGCCGAATACGAAACCAGCGGTCTCGCAGAGCGCCCAGACAAAGCCGCCCGTCACGACAGCTCCAGCCTCGAATCCGAGCAAGAGCCCTCAGACGCAAGGCCAAATCACGGTTACAAATTCTGCCATCAAGCAGGAATTGCTTGAAAAAAGGGCATGGTATGTCAAAGCCCTCGGCCAGAATCTCTACGACTCTGTTTCTACCTATGCCAAGCAGAATCTTGACCCTGCACTTACACCGGTAGAAAGGGTGAACGAGATACTCAAGGAACTCTCCGCCGCCTATAAGACTCTCTCCGACGCCCGCCGCCTGGCAGGCGAACTGAGTGAGTCAACCGTGAACGAAGCCTTCGAGATGTACAAGATCGAAAACTTCGATTCCATTGACACCAGAGAACACCTTGAGGACTTGTTTCTGGCCCTCGATACGGCCATGGCAAGTGGCCTGTAACCCGTTTCAAATCAAAGCGCTGGGGATGTAAATCCCCTGCGCTTTCCCTGCTTTTTTTGTATGTACATTTTTATTTTTGTGTTAGCGTATTTGTATTGGGGAACTACACTTTTTAGGCCTCGTGCTCTTTGGATTTGCTAGTTTCTCATTTATTACTTAAAAGATGAACTTTCAGGGAGCCACAGTGCAGCGTATTCGCGTGAGAAACGATGAAATCTTGAATGCGATGGAGGCCCGTCGCCAAGAGTTTATTGCTAAATTTGGGCGGGAACCCAAAGCCACAGATCCTGTATGGTTTGATCCCGATAAAGACACCCCTGTAGACTTGAGCGCCGAGGATGACCGTAAAGCTTGGAACGAGTTTGCAGAGTCCCTTGCCTGGAAAGGCACCCCCCCGGAAGTTTGTTATGCCGTCCGTAAAACCGGAATCTATGTTTCTGAATCGAATCACTTGCTTCATAGTGAGTCGAACATGGCCAAGTGGCATGAGGCCATCCGCGAGTACAAAGACGCCAGTCTGAAGCGCCCTCAGTAAGCACCACTCCACAGAATAACTATCAATTTGAGATCTGCCTTTGTTAAAACAGAAGGTTTTCTATGCTCACTCAACTCCCGTAGCGGCTATGAAGCTCGGACGTTACGGGATTGGTTCTGACCGGTCTCGCGAATATCTCGAATCTTCCTTTCTGCGCTGTGAGGCCGAAGGCATCAAGGCCTCATGGTGCTGATGCACCACCATCCCACCCCATAAAAGTAAGAGGTAACAATGGCAACTGCTGTAGCAGCCCTACCCACCACAGCGCCACCCGTTGCAGCCCCTGCCGTTCCTACTGTTGTCCCTGCTGTGGCTCCTTTGGAGTTTCAGCTTGGTCGCAAGGAATTACTGCAGGAGCTTCTGCTCGCGGCGTCCATAGTCGAGACCAAGACGACTACCCCCATCCTTACCAACCTTCTGCTCAAAGCAGAAAACGGCACAATCACCATCACTGCCACCAACCTCGACGAGACAATTGAAACCTCTTGTCCGGCGCAGGTCGCAAAGCCTGGTATCGTGACCGCACCGGCACGCAAGCTGCTGAGCTATATCCGGCTGCTTGAGGGCGAATTGGTTGGTCTCCGTGGCAAGGAGAACAACTGGATTCAGATTCGCGCAGGCCGCTCGAATACCAAAATGGTCGGAATGAGTGCCGCCAGCTTTCCAAAGCAGATTCCCTTCCCGGCAACGATTGTGGCCAAGCTGCCCGTCCCGGCGCTCCAGCAGTTGATTGCGCGCGTGATGATGGCCGTTTCCTCGGATTCCTCTCGGTATATCCTCAACGGTGCTCAGTTGGAACTGACCGCCAATGAGATGACCCTTGTTGCAACCGATGGCCACCGTCTGTCTTTGGCCAATACCAAAGCGTCTATTGCGGGCTTTGTGCCAAACGAAGATGGCTCCGCAAAGAAGTTTCTCGTCTCAAAGAAGGGACTTGAAGCTCTGCGCGATCTGCTGGCTGCTAGCTCAGAGCCGGAGGTTGAGTTTGCAGAAAAGGACAACTTGCTGTTCTTCCGCTGTGGCCCGCTGCGCACATACTCAGTTCGCAAGCTCTCCGGCAGTTTCCCGAACTATGCGGCGGTTTTGCCACAAGCCAACAACAAGGTTGTTCGGGTAGGGGTCAAGGACTTCACGGAGACTGTTCTGCGTGTGGCGCAGTTTGCTGACGAAAAGCAGAACAGCATTCAACTGCATCTCGACAAGAATCAGTTGAAGGTCAGCGGTGCCTCCTCCGAGCTTGGTGAATCCGTCGAAATCCTCGATGTCACCTACACAGCCGAGCCTGTAACCGTTGGGCTCAATGCCGACTACCTTTTGGATGCCCTGAAGGTGATTGGTAAGAGCGAGGTTCGCCTTGAGGTCAAGGACAGTCTCTCTGCCATCCAACTGCGGCCCGATGGTGAGGACACCTCAACATCCTTGAAGTACGTCTGCATGCCCATGCGCTGTTAGTTTTACCTAGCAGCGGGCTTGTTAACCAGTTCACGCGATGCAAAATTCTCCCTGCATCGCGTGAACTGCATTTTTGCATTCACTAAGTACACTTTTTCTTGCTGAGCACTTGGTAGATATAACTTTTTCAGGGGATGATTGCTGGAGAGTATAAGCCTCCGACGCTTAGAACACTGGTAAAAGGGCTGCTCTATTTGGGATTTTGATGATCGCGCGCATTATTCACGATATTCGGCGGACGGTAGAGTTGCTCGAACTCTACGACAAAACAAACAGTCAGGACTATCTGGTTCTCAAACAGTTTGCCGGAGATTTTGATGACTTGGAACTGCAACGCCTCCTCAACGAGGTTCCTCATTATGAGAGGACGATTTTCTCTCGTCTGAGATGCCTCGTGGACCTCCTGAATTCTATCAACCCCAAAGATAAACACTCGATCGCGCTGCAGAAGGTACTCGAACAGGATATGCGTGATATGTCCTTTACTCTGTCTCTGTTTGCTTTGCATTCAACTCCAGAAACGGTCAACTAGCATTTTGGTTGTCGTTCGAGGTGATGCCGTGGATTTATGCGGTTTGAAACAATGGTTCAACGAGCGCACCGGTCAAGTGCGCGCATATCGCATCGAAAACCAATATGTCCTCTTTGCCAATAGGCCGCAGGCCATGGTCAAGATGGTTGACTCTGGTGGACGTTCGATTTACCTACGAAAAACTCTCTTCCTTGAGTTTCGCGCTTCTCTCAGCGCAAAACAACGCGCCCGGCTTCCTCTGAGGGGGTCGGGACAGTGCAATAACAATTCCAGATCTCAATTCTGAAAATGGAGAGTCCTATGGAAAAGTGCTTTTTCCATGCAGAGGCTATCGGCATGGTCGATGGTCCCCCACAAATTATTGCTCTCCGTGGCGGGGAGCGAGTTGCCAGCTTAAAGCTGGTAATTTACACAGATGTCAACGGGATGAATCGTGAGAGTTCCACACAATACGTTCAGTCTCACCAGGTTCTAGCCTTCAGAAACACTGCCGATGATTTGTTCAAATCGGTGAAGAATGGAGACCGTATCTGGGTGCAGGGCGAATTGCAGCAACGGCCGTGGCGCGATCCTCAGACCGGCTCTCTTGAGCAGATTTACAAGGTTGTCCTCAAGAACTTCATCAACCTTACACCCGAGTCCACTCAGGCTTGGCACGAGGTTCCAGAGCAGCCAATCAACAGTATGCCCTTGGTTCCAGCCACTGTGCCCGTTCAGAAGGCTCACAGTGTCAAGAAATCGAATATATCCAAGGATGAGCAACTCAACCTGCTTTTGTAGCGTCGGGACTTACTCATCCTTGGTTGTCTTTTCGCTACCACCATATAAGCTCGGCAGGATTGGAATAACAAGGGGTATGAGGATCGCAGGCACAATCATCAGCCAGCGAAGCGTGTCCGGTGAAATTGAAATGTTCATGGCCGTCCTTTCTGGCCGCTTTTGCGGCTTTCAGGAACAAACTAGCTTAAGCCCTCATATTCACAAAGCCCTCCAGCAAAAAAAAGCTATTCCTGAAAACAATCTTTGGCTTCTGAAGGGGCCAGACTACCGGCAGCAACACTACAACCGCGCGCAAGGAAAAGATTCTCCTGTGAGGCGCAGAAAAGAGACCCCATGAGACTGGTATTGGATAAGAACTCCCTCGGCTCCGATGGCGCTGGCTTGGAGATTGGAGTGAAGGGCTTCAAGAGTAGCCCTACCGATGCAGACAGTGAGCGCACCCAGGTCTACATCGAAATCTACGAAGGCAAGCTGAAAGTCCACGTTTGGGACGGCTCCTCAGAAGATCCGTCAACCGTGGAGATTAACCCTATCCAGAGTTGACTTTCACATATGGCATTTTGCTGCCTTTGAACTCTTGTTTCAAACCGCCTGCCATCCTAAGCTGATTGGCATTAGCCTCATTCCTTTGCGGAGACTGCTCGTGACTACTGCATCTGCAACTCAATCCTCTACACTGCTCATTGATGAAGAACTCCCCTATCTGGCAGCAGGAAAGCCCGCTGCTCACCGTATTCGAGTCTACGAAACGGATTCATGGGCAACGCTGGTAATCACCGATTCCAGCAAAAAAAATGCCTGCATCAGTGTTACCAACAGTGTTGAACCTCTTGTAGAGGAGTTCCTTCGTCAATTTTCTCGGTTCCGCTTTGAGCGGTTAGTCATCGTAGAGCATTTTGAACCATACCAGTTGCTCGCCACGCCTACCAACGAAGAATCCTTTTCCTTCGTCAAGCTCTCCCGTAATGCTAAAAATGGCGTGCTCCACAATCCAACCTGGACCTATGCCAGCAGAGCCAAGGTCGAGAGTTGGACTGGATTCCCTATCGAATAGCTATGGGATCTGCCTTATATCTTCGCCTTACTGGCTCACCCTAAACGTGCCTTTTCCACAAATAACCAACTCAAGCGAGGACTCACCATGCGCAACGCAGGAAAATTGCGGCTGGGCTACTTCCCTCTCCCGACCTCTGTTGGGCCACTGCTGCGCGAGCGGCTGGATTATCTTGGCCCCGCAAGCGTACTCGATCCCTGTGCTGGCACAGGAGCCGCCCTGCTGGCCGTATCCAGTGGAGTGCCTGCAAACAGATATGGCATTGAGCTTGACGCAGACCGCGCCGAAGCATCTCAAGCCGCAGGAATCGAGACAATCCGCGCCGATGCCAACGAAGTAACTGGCGAAGGCAAGCAGGTCTCCCTGCTCTATCTCAACCCTCCCTATGATTTTGAGTGTGGCTCATACGACAATGACCGCCTCGAAAACGTGTTCCTTCGCTTCTCCAGCCGCTGGCTTGTTCCGGGCGGAGTTCTGGTATTCGTGATTCCGCAGAAAGCACTCTATTACTGCTGCGACTCACTTGCCGCGCGGTTCAGTAATCACCGCGTCTTTCGGCTTACCGACCCCGAATCGGAAAAGTACAACCAGATAGTGGTTTTTGCCTACCGCAAGGACCAGAGCGACAGGGCTGTTTATCAAGATGCCCGCGAACTGAAGCACCTCAGCTATGTCAATTACAACAAATTGCCAGAGTTGGAGTCCTATGCTCAGGATCCATGGAGGCTTACCGTACCTGTTACTGGCCCGGCCAAGTTCGCTCATCAGGGCGTTGACCTCGATAGCCTTGAGGACCTTCAGATTCAGTCTGCAGCGTGGTTCCAATCGCGGTTGACTCTGCTGCCCGCTGGCACTCTTCAGGTTGGCAATCCCCTCACCCCGCTTCATGGTGGTCATGTGGGGCTTCTCTGCACGGCTGGCCTTATGAACGGTGTCTTTGGTGAGGGTGAGGAGCGTCATATCGCTCGCTGGAGAACCACAAAGGTGACCACCGTCATTGAAGAGGGAGAACAGGACGACGACAGCAAAGTAGTACGGTCTGTTGAGCGTTTTGCCCATGATCTGGCCATCGTCTATGAGACTGGACAAGTGCAGTCACTCGGCAGCGAAGCATCAACCCCTGACTCGGACAGTTGCATCGTTCAAACCTCTCTGCCGGGGACGGAGGATGAAGAGGTGGTCGAGGATGAGGATGATTCGTTTCCTCACATTCGCAGACAGTTCAGCGAAGAACCCGAACAGGATGATGAGGACGAAGCTGAGAGTCCTGACGACTCAGACCCATCCTCAGAATCTGCCGAAGGGAAACCACTGTTTGCGCTGGGCAGGATTGTCTTCAGCCCGGTTGCCAGCAAACTGATTGGCAATGGTCTGGATTTCAATCACTTCCTCGATCGCCATTCCAGTGGTGACTGGGGCAACGACCGCACAGAAGAAGAGTTGGAAGCAAACAATCGCGCTCTTTTTCGCGGGGGTAAGCTGTTCAGCTCCTACAACATTCCAGAGAACCGCGGAACTCTCTGGATCATCACCGACGCTGACCGCTCCCTGACTACGCTTCTGCTTCCTCGCGAGTATTGATGCTTGCGAGGGGCAGAGTCTCGTCAGGCACACGGTTGCCCTGAAGGATTCCATGAAGAATTCACATCTTCGCTACACAAAGGTCACACTCAATTACCGGCGTAAGGACGGTACCACCACAAACATTAGCGCCTACTGCGATCGCTATATCGGGGACAGTAGCCAGGCCCACATGGTTTCGCTCATTGCCTCCGACTCGGCTATGTCTGCCTTTGGCGCGGCCATCTCCGAGGGTATGAGTATGGTGATTGCCCTGCCAGAGAGCAAACATTCGTTTTCCTTGATGGAGAACGCACACAGTTGGCGCGCTTCTATCCCTGTCAAGGGTCGCAAGCAACCCATGCGGCACATCGTCGCCGTCTCGGATGCCTATTTCAAAAACGACGCCAACGATGGTCTCATTTCCTTCGACGACAACGACGAATTTGTATGGGCGCTGCTGGTTGACCGTCTGGGTCTGCCCGCCTCTCCGGACTGGCATCGCTATATGCTGGATCGTCTCCGCCAGAAGAAGCGCGTTAAGGAGATGGTTGGCTATAACTGCTCTCCTGTCCGCATCCACACCACCCGCGAGGAGATGCTGGAGTGGATTGGTGCTGGCGTCAAATCAGGGATTCTTGCCTTCCCTGATTTCAATGGCCCTATCACGTGGCCCAACAGGTGCATCAGCGACATGCTGATTGCCAATGTCGAAATCCCCGAACCTGTTCTACAGGCTGCTGCTTAGCGGCGGCCTGTAGTTCACCAGACTTTTCATTTGTATGCTGCAAATGGCAGAAAGGCCCCACCATGTCCAAGAAGAAATCTATTTCCTTGCTCGATATCCTAAGAACCTCTTGTCTGGGATCCTTCTCTGGTCGAGGCCTTCAAAGGGGAGGGACAATTTGTCCCCCCCCTTGCACGTCCCTTTGAAACGAAGGAGGAATACAAAGAGGGTAACCTGAGCTGCGGTTATGTCGAGAGATTTCAGTTGCGATGCCGACATTGCGGGACCAATCAAAGTTTGCAGCGGCTGGCAGACGTATCGCATTCGATGACAGGCCCAATGCGCCGCGAACAGACCGCACTGTATGCAGGGTTTAGTGTGTCTCTCCGTGAACTTTCCGACTATTTCTGCTTGGGGTCTGCGAGTAACTCAGCGATGTGGTAAAAGTGAATCCATGAGCACGGTTTATGTGTTTGGTGCCGGAGCGTCGTACCACGCCGGATATCCGCTCGCCTCTGCCCTAGGCAGTCCGCTATTGAACGAGATGCTTCGATCTCCTGATAGTTGGCAAGTGGCCGCTGCGGAGTATCTGAGCGATCACTTCGGGGAGCCAAGCGATTTTGAAGATTGGATAACCAAAATTCTATCCCAGCGTGATGCAGCCAAGAATGACTCCAATCGTGGTCTTGAGTATCGAAGGCTGGGTACGCGCTTGGGCGTGTTAATTGAGTCCCTCTCGGAATGGTTCCGACGAATCGGAAACGAATCAACCGCTCCCTTATACGGTGAGTTCGCCGACAGGATTGTGCATGCTGGAGATGTCGTCATCACATTCAACTATGACGACGCACTCGACCGCGAACTGAAGCGAGCGGGGAAATGGGACGCGTTCTCGCAAGGGTACGGCTTTCTCCTGGGCAATGGGAAAAACATTTCTGACGTTCTGCTGTTGAAACTCCACGGTAGCATGAACTGGGTGTGGAATCCCTTCGGCGGTGCGAGGGCTGGCTCTTTCTTTACGGGGAGCTGGCCGTCGTTGGGACTGGCTCCTATTATGCTCCCGCGCGATTTGAAGTTTCTCGGATACGATGATCCTTCCGGCGCAGGAATCTACCAGAGCGGCGGAGCCTTGCATTCCATGATCTTGCCGGGGAGGTCCAAACAGTTCTACGTCGAAAC
>Ga0326727_10005095_pt1 | contig 38102 bp, 36 predicted proteins | sample MB2enrmetagenome_FD_207643 | JGI IMG/M metagenome (GOLD analysis project Ga0326727, IMG submission 207643) | Lab enriched peat soil microbial communities from McLean, Ithaca, NY, United States - MB29MY | ecosystem: Environmental > Terrestrial > Soil > Wetlands > Peat | place: USA: New York... | reverse complement strand
GCCTTTATCAAACCGAAATCGCGGGTTCTTTGTGACATCATAAAGAAAGCGATAAAGGAAGTTAGCACTATACCTACGGCAAAAATGAGTATGCCAATGAAAAGTATAAACTGTGAAAACAGCGAGGTTATTCCCTCAGTGAACAGGTTTGTGGCAGATGTTAAACCAAAGCCCAAGCTGCTGCTAAACAGCAGCAAAAACAGCGTAGAAGCAACGCTCAAGGCTAAGGTGACAATGGTTAAGCCTGTTTGAAGCCGCCTTCGAAGCAAATCATTGATTGGAAAAGCAGCTTTGCTCATTTTCACTCGCCAATTTGCCGTCTTCAAGACATAAAACTTGATCTGCTAACTGCTTTATTTGAACGTCATGGGTTGAAACAATAACTGTTTTACCCTTTTCTTTCAACAGCTGAAGTACCTGCACGATTTTCTGAGCGTTTTTATCATCCAAATTGCCTGTTGGCTCATCAGCAAGGATAAGTTGCGGGTCATTCGCTAATGCCCTGGCAAAAGCTACCCGTTGCTGTTCTCCGCCGCTAAGTTGAGCTGGAAAATGGTTCGCCCTGTTTTGTAAACCTACGGTTTCAAGTAGTTCAGTTATGCGTTTTTCAATTTCATCCTCGGATTTTCTAATCCACTCCATTGGGAACGCAACGTTCTCAGCTACTGTTAGGGTTGAAACCAAATTATACGATTGGAAAACAAAACCAACGTTGTTACATCGAAAATCTGACAAGAAATCTTCATTTTGAACTGTTAAATCTTGATCGTTGACAAAAATTTTTCCCGTTGTCGGCTTATCGATTCCAGCAATTATGTTGAGCAGGGTTGTTTTGCCTGAGCCTGAAGGACCACTTACTACGATAAACTTGCCTTTAGGAACTGAAAAAGTAATGTCTTTTAAGACTTCAAGTTTATCGCTGCCTATTTGGTAGGTTTTTCCCAAGGCTTGTGCATGTATCATGGTGACTTCTTGTTGCTGCACTGTTGATCCTTCTTGTTGTGAAGAAAGATTTTAACTGTAACAACAATAATATATGTTGAGGTATTTTTCTTAATTTATTCAGGTATATGTTGTGTCCAGGTTAAGATTGCCCCTGTCCCGCTTAAGAATTCTTACTTTTTCTGGGAGCTTATTTTTTTCCCAATCTGCCCAACTGACTTCTTTGAAAAGCCACCGTTTGCCCAGATGCGCTGCAACGACTGCATGCTTATGCTCGTTATCGGCGGGGATAAAGAGGTCAAGAAACCTGAAGAGTTTATCGATTTGCTGTTTAGGAAAATAGGCGTAGTAACTGGCGTTTTTTACTTCAAAAGCGTAGCTGTGTGTGCCTTTCCTTGCCATGATGTCTGGCAGGGGATTGAGGCTCGGGTTGCTTACTGGAACTCGAACGGCGTTGTAGCCTTTCTTCTGCAGAAGCTTAACCAACACGGTTTCGCTGTAGAAGCCTCTTTTGCGCCAACGGCGAAGCCTTACTCTATCTATTTCTGTGCTCAACGGCTTTCTCCCACTAATGCTTGCTACTTTATTAGGCATTGGAGATAAAAATTGTTGCCCAGAAGCACAGGGAAAACAGTGTGTTGTGTTGATGCTTTTGTATACCTTGCAGTGGACTGGTGCTTCTGGAGAACATTGGTGACGATAAAAATTTGTTGTAATACTAACTTCACCAACGCTACTGATTACGTAAAAGCACTCATCTACACGCGCAAAATCTTGCCTGATTAGACTACACTAACCACTACAAAAGCAAGCGCTGAACCCAAAGGACCCAAAACAAAGCCCCTTAGAGACAAAACTTCAGCCACACAAAGTTCAGTGCAAACGCAAAACCGCTTCGTCAACCACAGCCGTATACAGAAGCATCAACCAAACATCCCTCTTAGAGCGTCACTTAGAAATAGTCACCTCTCACTAACAGCAGAAATGCACATTTGGCACAAAAAAGGCGGGATAGGGTATCAATTTAGCAACTGAATTCCTCTAGCAAAATTGAAAGCATAGAGGGGTCTACTTTTTGTTAATGATCTTAGCTGCAAAAAGATGCCCGACGCTTATATCCAGCGAGATGATTCCACAAAGAAACAATACCAAAAGTCCCGTTCAACTGGCAAAAGTTTTCACGGGTCTTGACAAAAACTACAAAATGTTCGAAGGGGAACCGAAAAAACAGGCGTTAGCTTCATATGGAGATTTTCGAGGGTACTTATATGAGGCCCCGATATTCTCCATACCACGGCTCTATAGCAGGGACGTTAAAGACGAAATTGAGGCTTTTTTGGTATTTAAGCCCTGAATCAGGCTTTTAAATTATCGCCTCCATAGAAAAAAATTGGCTGATTTTCCATATTCATTATTTCGAATAAAAACAATTCCCTTTCGCTAAATTTATGGCAAAATAAGCTTTAATATTGAGTATTTTGGTAAAATAAGCAAGACGGTAACTCGTTATTTTAGAGCAATAACAAACGCAAAAAAATTCTGTAAAATTAAAATTTTTCCAAAAAGTCGCAACTCATACGCCACATGGCAGAAGGTAATTTTCAATTAACCGCAACTGCAACCAAAGTTTGTTTGGCTGAATAGTTTCGGCTAAACTTTTTCCTCCTCTGTGATCAGACCGCAAAAGTTAGAAAACTGCTCAATACAGTTCGCTCTTTTACCTGCAGTTAGGCTCGTTAGTTGCAATGGTTGATTAGGATTACTGCGACTATAAATTGGATTAATTAGATTGGCAAAGCTTACAAGATATGGTTGGGTGCCTGACAGGCAAGAGGCAGAGGTACTTTAATGCGCTTGGTTTAGCAGCTGCTTTCCTAAACTTTCAGAGGGCAGAATATTGGTAATAAAGCTACGATGTTATGTGGCTTTAGTAGGCTTAGTGTAAAGCGGACCGTGGTTATGCTTGGTAAGTCATCGAAGGTGTCTAATTTAGGTGAACAGTGTTTTGTTGATTGCTGGTCAGCTTCCTTCACGCAGGCCGTAAATAGCCTGATTTGTTGTTACTTAGTCGCTCCTTTTTATCTCATATTTTTTTAAGCAAGCGCAATATTGCATGTCAGGAGCTTGGGTCTAAACGGCGCTAAATCAACTATTGCTTGATTGCGAAATTATAGAGTGTGAGCGCAGTGACCTCAGTATTGCTCAGTTTCTTAACTATCATAAGTGACAACAAAAGGATAAGAAAGCTCAAAAGTTTAATAGCTTAATTGTAAAGAAGCTCAGTTGACAAAGCGAGGTGATTAAAACGAAACTAAGAACCGTGCGTATACTTTCTGTTCTTACAGTAATTTTAGGGTTACTTGCTGCAGGTGTTAGCGGAACTACATATCATACTGTTCACGCAGCTTTCGGGGGACTAACAGTGTTATTTGCAATAGTAACTATGATAAGCCTTTTTCTTCTAAAGCAATAATTCCTGTCTATGCAAACTATCATCTCTTCAATTTTTCCTTTTAAGAAATTTTGCCAAATTAAACAAAGCCCAATTTTAACTTATTTAAAAACTTGCAGCAACAAGCATGCACGGCCTTCTGAAATTATTTTAGAACTTAAATTTTCAATAGGGTAGCCATCTTAAGCGCTTTGTATACAAAAGCATCAACCCAACACACTTTAAAATTGCTTGCTGCCAAAAATTTAAACAGTTCACGTTTCCAAAATTTCGAAAGATAGCGAACCTTAAATATACATTACACACGCAAAAACAAAAACGACTAAAAAAAGTCAACCGTGCATTCAAATGGCTTTTAAGGTTGAAAATAGACGCCTGAAAGTCGTTAAACAAGCAAGATATCGCTTAAAAATTACTTTTCTCGAGCTAAATTAGTTGGTTTTGGGTCAGTAATGGCCGTCTTCCGGCTTTTTACTCATCTGATCTCAGTCAAAGTGTCTGCTGCGTAACTTTTTATTAAGCGAAAGCCATTAGGAATGTTTATTTTAAACAGATACAAGTTAAAAAATCATTTATTTTCGAGTAAAAATTAAATATTACTGGCAATTTATTCATGCTTTTTTGTTTTTGAAGTGGGTTCGGATGGCGAAGACTCATTGTTTTTGCTTTTTGTGCATACCCGGCCTTTCATAAAGTTTGGTAGTTTTCGAAACGTTTTTCAACGCTTCCATATGATAAACAATTAGGAAGATGCTTGCATGTCAAACTTTAAGGTTGTAAACAAAAGCTATAGCTTCACTACGAGAGGCGAAATAGACTTCATTGATCTATCTGATAAGGTGCAGGAAGAGGTTTCGCTTTCAGGCGTCAAAAACGGGATAGTCCACGTTTTTGCTCCTCATGCCACAGGCGTCCTGATTCTAACAGAAAATGATTATGCATTACTAAACGATATCAAAGCGTTGCTTGAGGAACTTGCGCCAAAAAACAAGGGATACCAGCATCCGTCTAACGCTCATTCACACTTGCGTTCGATGCTTCTTCCTCCAGATAAAACTTTGCCAATAGTTGATGGACACGTGATGTTTGGAACCTGGCAGTCGCTGCTTTTTGTGGAAACAGACGTTTACCCGAGAAAAAGAACCGTAATAATCCAGGTTATGGGCGAGCAATAAAAAAGTTAAGAATCAAGCGGCAACATCTCTTTTTACTGCAATAGCTAAAATTCTTGAAAGTTTCTACTTTTCGCTTTTCGTATCATAGAAAAATGTTAATCAACATGATATTTTAACGATTCAATGGTAATCACGTAAGCCAGCATACGCTTTTTTAACTATTTATTATAAAAAGTTACCATTCGGAAAAATTTCGCTGACCATCAGAACTCACCTGCGCACTCAACCTCAGGCAAAGAGGACTTACACCTAAAAACTGCCTGACGATTACCAATCAAATGCTTGTAAATACTAAAATATGCTTTGAAAAACCGCATAAATAAGCGTAATTAAGCCTATTTCTAAACTTCGGCACAATAAAAAGGCAAGTTTGTCATCAATTTTCGCCTGTCAATAAAGCTGAAGGAGAGTAAATTGGTTTTTTAGGTAAAAAAGAAGTATGATTATATAAGCTTCGTCGTACTTCGAGAAAATTCACTTTGTATTCTCCGTTTTAACCCTCTTAGAAGACCCTCTTGGACGCATTCGGGCCTTTCTCTTTTCATCCGCCCTCTCTGAAGGCTTATCTTCCAATTCATCAGGTTCAGCTTCTCCTAAGGGCAACTTATCAACTGCATCTGGAAAATCATCGTTTGTAGCCTGTTCAGCTCCAGCCTTAAGCATTGCTTCAATCGCCCTATCCACATCGCCAGGTTCCATGTTGATCCCGAGCGTTGCATCCATAAGCACCACCGTCTCGTAGCCAAGTTTACGTGCATCAAGAACCGTGTTTAAAACACAATAATCAGTTGCTAAACCGCCAACAAAAAGACGTTTAACACCACATGTGCGCAATTCATGAGCGAAGCTTGTTCCATCAAAAACCGAATAGCTTTCATGTTCAGGATTCGTAGCTTTAGAAATCACCACGACACCAACGGGTAATTTAAGGTCAGGACTAAACTTTGCACCACTCGTCCCCTGAACGCAGTGAGGCGGCCAACGACCACCCTGCGCTTTGAACGAAATATGATTGGGTGGATGCCAATCCCTTGAAGCAAAAACGTGCGCTTTAGCCTCTTCAAAATTTTCTATATACTCATTTAAAACAGGAATTATTTCGTCTCCGCCAGAAACTGGGAGAGCGCCTCCTGGCAGAAAATCTTTTTGGATGTCTGTTATCAAGAGGGCATCAGTACTCGTTACGTTATAGGTTTTTTTCAAACATGACACCTTTTTAAATTAACAAAATTCAACATAAAATAAGTAGGTACTATTGAATAAACTTTTTGAAATATCGTTAGCCGATGGAAAAGTAATTAAGGTTTTATGTGTGTAATGAAATGGTGAAAGCATGTCAGTTCTAGCCTATGTTCTTTTTAAGGTTTCTTCAGGAACCGAACGTGAAGTTGCTCAAAAAATAATTGAATTCGACGAGGTTATGCAGGCAGACATTGTTTTCGGCGAATATGATGTGATAGCGCGACTAACAACTGAAAATTTGAATAAGTTGGAAGAGTTCGTTTCGCAAAAAGTCAGAACCATACCAAATGTACTGGTTACTTCAACCATGATAATTTCAAGAGAGTACAAGGGCAAAAGATATAGACCCAAAAACAAGTAACGCAACGCAACGCGGCTTCAGCTAAAGCGGATTGACTTGAAGATTTCGAGCATTTTTAATGGGTATTGGTGATGCTTTTGTATACCGCTTTAAAGATAGGCTTATCTTTTAACTAGTAACAATAAATAACAGGGCATCAAACATGCAAACAAAAAACAAAAATTTGTTCATTTCAAGCAGGGAAATGCGTGCTCTAGAAGCAAACGCAGAATACTATGGTATATCCCTGCTTCAACTAATGGAAAATGCTGGATGCAACATAGCCCAAGAAACCATTTCGCGTTTCCCCAACGATAAAAAAATTGCTGTTTTCTGCGGTTTAGGCGGAAACGGTGGCGACGGCTTTGTGGCAGCTAGACATCTTTTAGCAGCTGGCTATAATGTGACAGTAATCCTTGTCGGCAAAAGTCGTGACATCAATCATGAATCGGCTATGAAAAACTGGTGTATTCTTCAATCAATGCAAGATAAAATTCCTATGTTTGAAGCAACCGACAGTTCTGCAATACCGAAAGTGACTGCTGACGTAGTCATTGATGCTTTGCTGGGAACTGGAACCAAAGGAAAAATTAAGCCGCCGACATCTCAAACAGTCGACTACATTAATTCTTTGAATGCTTTCAAAATAGCGGTTGATGTTCCAACAGGCATAGATTCAGACACAGGCGAAGTTTTAGGCTCCGCTGTAAAAGCCGACCTAACAGTGACGTTCCATAGGACAAAGAAAGGCTTGGAAAAAGCTAAAAAATACGTCGGCGAACTCGTTGTGAAAGACATAGGCTTGCCACATGAAGTGGAACAATATGCTGGTCCAGGCGATGTTAACCTTGCCATAAAACCACGCAGCCCAACAGCCCACAAGGGCGACTCCGGGCGTCTGCTAGTCATCGGCGGAAGCGAGGTTTACTCTGGAGCACCCACATTGGTTTCACTTGGTGCTATGCGAACAGGAGTGGATATTGTTTATCTTGCTGCTCCTGCAAAGACGGCTTATGCGATTTCCTCAATGTCTCCTGACTTGATAACGATAAAGCTTGAGGGTAACAATTTGAAACCAAGCGACGTAGAAACACTAAGACCCTACTTGAGTTTGGTTGATGCGGTTGCAATGGGTCCAGGCTTAGGATTAAACCCTGAAACCGCAGAGTTTGTCAAGTTCTGCATTGAAGAAATTGAAAAGGCTGGGAAACCTCTGCTTTTGGATGCTGATGGATTAAAAGCGTTCGCCAAGTTCAAAAGACCCTTAAAAGTGCCATTTGTTCTTACACCTCACGCTGGCGAATACACTATATTGACAGGCGAAATTCTACCTGAAAACCAAAAAGAACGCGCTTTGGCAGTGCAAAATACCGCAAAAAAACTTAACGCTGTCGTTCTTGTAAAAGGCAAAGTTGACATTATATGCAATGCTGAAAGGATTAAGCTGAATTTCACGGGCAATGCAGGCATGACTGTTGGGGGAACGGGTGACGTTCTCAGCGGCATCGTAGGCGGCTTAATGGCTCAGCATGTAGACCCGTTTGAAGCTGCAGTGGCCGGCGCCTTTGTTAACGGTGCCGCAGGCGATTTCGTTGCAAACGAAATTGGTTTCCACATGGTCGCTACGGACCTTATTGATTGGATTCCGCGGATTTTTGATGACCCGATGAGCCATTTGAAGGTGCGCAAGCCAAGTGGAACATAACTCTGAAGCGCCCAAACCAGCTTGCCCAGTAAGGATTAACATTTATCATGCGGCTCAGGATGACCCTAAAAAAAACACTGCACTAAGGCTAAAACGTAGAGGGCTAGCTAGGATAGTCACTAAAGCAAGGTTTTTGCCAAAACGAGCCATCGTCCTGAACCCTTTTGGCGAAATTGCGTTTTCTCCAGCAGACAGGGAACGGCTGCAGCAGTTTGGGTTAGCGGCGTTGGACTGCAGTTGGGAACATGCTCAGAAAGTTATGGGAAAACACGTAAAAGGAACCAGCCGCTGCTTACCCATCTTAATTGCGGGTAACCCCGTTAATTTTGGCAAGCTCACAAAGTTAACTACCGCTGAAGCCATAGCCGCAGCCTTGTACATTGCAGGGTTCAAGAAGGAAGCCGAAGACCTCATGTCTATTTTCACGTGGGGACACACGTTTTTTGAGCTAAACAGCATGCTACTTGACAATTATGTAACTGCAAAAGACAGCGCTGAAATCGTGGAGATGCAGACTAGACTTCTGAAAAGCAAAAAACGCAGTTAAAAAACATGTTTTGGTGATGCTGATTTATTCAGAAAACTGATTTAAATTTAAAATAAGCTAATAAACCACGAGGACTTAAACAAATAAATTACAAAACAGTGCTAAATTAAGCTTAAGGAAAAAATGGATGACTACTAATCAGAAAAAGACTGATGTTCAAGATTTCGACCGAAGATCAGCAACTTACGAGAATTCACGAAGACAAGGCTACATTTTTGATCGGGTTCAGAGAATAGTTCTGGATTTAGCTAACAACGGGAAAAAACCCGAAAGTATTCTTGATGTTGGTTGCGGAACAGGACGATTACTTAGAAAAGCTAAGGAATATTGGGCTGATGCGCGGTTGATTGGTGTGGATCCAGCGGAAGGAATGATACAGCAGGCAACTCAACTTTTATCTGACGCTGAATTTCATGTTGCTATGGCTGAGTCTTTACCTTTACCTGATGCTTCAGTTGACCTCGTGTTTAGCACGCTTTCTTTTCATCATTGGAGCGATCAAGCTAAGGGTGTAAGCGAAATTGCACGTATTTTGCGTTCGGAAGGACGGTTTTTGCTGGCGGATATTATGATGCCCTTTGGTTTATCGCTTTTTGCTCGTCACTTTAAACGTAATAATGCTGCTAAGACGCGTGAAATGTTTGCTCAAGCTGGGCTGAATGTTGAATTTCAGCAGCGACCGTGGCTATGGTCAAGGATTCTGGTTGTAACAGGTGGAAAGAAGCTGTAGTTTATGATGGTGACTTGAAAAAATGGCTTTCATTACAAATCCATACCTGTTTTTTGCTTCGGTTGCTTTAATTTCAATGTCAGGTGTCTTAATGCCTGGGCCACTATTCGCGGTCACGATTGAAAAAGCGGCGAAAAGTAAAACTGCAGGCGCATTGATTGCGGTTGGCCATGGAATAGTGGAGTTTCCATTGATGATTCTCATCTTTTTTGTGCTAAGCGAATTTGGGATTCCAAGTTTCGTGCAGATTTTAGTCGGAGTGGTCGGCGGTTTGCTGATGATTTTCATGGGCATCTACACTTTCAAGAATAGAAATAAAACTAAAGATTCAACTGTAAGCTTAAAACAAGAGTCAGTATTTGCAGGAGTCCGGACCACAGCTGCAAATGCCGGTTTCATCTTATGGTGGCTAACCATCGGTACAACTTTAATTTTAAATGCTAAACTGTTTGGATTAATTGGTTTTTCGGTGTTTGCCGGGGTTCATTGGCTCTGCGATTTTTCATTTTACACGACGACGGCAGTGCTGATTTTTAAATCGCAACGGTTCTGGACTGAGCGCACAGGAACATTAATTACGCTTTTTTGTGTGGCAGTTTTCGTCGGTTTCGGAGCATATTTTATGGGTTCAGCCTTATGGTCAGTGATTAATACAGTTATATAGCAATTTAGAGTGAGTGATATTCATGGAATTTCAAGTTGGAAAAGCAATCCTGCAACTAATCAAAGCCGACATCACGGACATCGAAGCAGACGTGATTGTAAACGCGGCAAATTCATCGCTTATGGGCGGCGGCGGAGTCGATGGAGCAATACATCGTAAAGGTGGACCTAAGATCCTTGAAGAATGCAGACGCATAAGGGCGACAGAATGGCCGGATGGTCTTCCAACTGGAAAAGCAGTCATTACTTCAGGCGGCAACTTAAAATCTAAATACGTCATTCACACGGTCGGACCTGTTTGGCTCGGAGGATTCCATGTTGAAGCGGAACTTTTGAAACAAGCATACAAAAACTCGTTAAAGCTTGCCGTTGCTAAAGGACTTAAAACAATTGCTTTTCCATCAATTAGCACTGGAGCGTACGGCTACCCCATTGAAGACGCCAGCCAAATAGCTGTAAGAACTGTCAAGGAGTTTTTGGAAAAAGAAGATAAGCCCGAGAGAGTTGTTTTCGTTTTATTTTCTGAGACCGATTTTCAAGTTTATCTGCGAACCGTGAAGTCTATTTTATCTCAATAGGAAGCAGCAACTGTTGAAGGTACAGGTTTTTTATAAAGGCATCAAGCAATAGTAGAAATTGAATTACTGTTTTAGGGGGGTTACTTCATTGACTTCAAAAATCGAAGCTACTGGAATGTCAAGTTGCTCCTGCACAACCTCCAAAACAGCGTCTTCATTTGGGCCTTCAATGATGAAAGCAACTCTGCCTTCTGAGGAACAGCAATAACAAGATTGCGCTTCAATGCCTTTGATTTTTCCTTTTGCAAGCAATTTCGCAGCTCCTTCCGCACAAGCTCGCGGATCCTTACCTGAACGTAAAATAGCTGAGTTTACAAGGTATCTTGGCATAAAATCAAGTCCATTATACTAGTTATAGCGGCAATTTATAAACTATTATGGAAACATATTTTAAAAAAGACTGGCAATCGAACATTTTTAAATTGTAGTTTCTTGCAGTCACATATTCATATATCAGGCGGGAGACATATTTCTTACTAAAGGTGATTATTGGACGAGAGAGCCGATGTTTACCTGTCCATATTGTGAAAGCCCACCATGGCGAACACGCTACATGCTTTGGAAACACATGAGTGAATGCATCAAAAAAACCGAAAATAACTCAACGGTATTGTCCCGAGAAAGATCTCAAACTGCATAATTTCTGGTTTCTTTTCTTAAAACTTAATTTTAGCGTTAATTTATCACTCTTTTTTAGATATATCGACTTTCGGAATATATCTGTTATTGAAATAATAACTTATATATTAATAGTTACGATATAAGTGTAGTCAAGCAGAACACAACAACATTAAAAAATTGAGATGAAAAATATGAGTCAAGAATTAACCGTTTCAGATGCTCCCTCTTCGTTTTTGGTCCAAAATGAACTACTCAAAACTGATTTTGAAATGGGAGTAACAGAGGCAATTGATGAAATTTTCTTGTCTTTAGGAAATGTTGTCAAGCCAGCCATTTATCGCCATCTAGAAAATAGTTATGGCATAAAGAAAGAGGAGATTCCCTTTAAAATTGAAGATTTCGCTGACGCGCTTGAGCAAACTTTCGGTTCGGTCGCAAAACTTATTGAAATAAAAATAATTGAAAGACTCCACGCAAAACACAAAGATTTCTTTTACGTTTCAAAAAACGGAGAACTAAATTTTGTTGAGTTCGTTTCTAACTTGCAGAATTATTTAGAATCTCAAGTCTGAGACCTCTATTTTGGCAAATGCTATTGCTAATTGCCTAAATTACCATTAAAGTCAAAGTTTTTGTCGCCGTCGTAGAGGAAAAGAATGGAGGCTTAACCTGTACCTTCTTAACAGCCAAGCCCAAAAACTAAGTTTTTATCCGTTTGCAGTTTTTAATTGAATAAGTGAGTACACATCGTATTTGTTGCCTATCATTTTTCTGCCATCCAAATAACATAACTCAATCAAAAAGCCTAAGCCTACCACGTTGCCGCCTAACTTCTCGACCAATTCAATATTCGCTTTCACTGTTCCGCCAGTTGCCAGCAAATCGTCAATTAGCAAGATGTTCTGGCCCTTTTTGATTGCGTCTTCATGAATTTCGATAGTGTCATACTCATATTCTTTCTTGTACGTAAGTTCAACGCACTTAAACGGCAGCTTGCCTTTCTTCCGTATAGGAACAAAACCGACCCCCAATTCGTAAGCTACAGCGGCACCAATAATGAAACCTCTGGCTTCGTTTGAAACAACTGCATCAACGGGTTTTCCTCTGTAATGGTCTGCTAATTGTTTAACGGATTCGTGGAGGCAATTCTTGTCTTTTAAAAGTGTGGTAATATCCCAGAAAATCACGCCTTTAAACTCTGGTATTCTTCGAACTTTCGATTTAAGATCTAATTCGGTGGGTTTCTTGCTCATTTTTTGTTTTCTCCTTTAAACGAATGCCCCTTTCAAGGCTTCGTTGCATTTGCAGGCGCATTCATTTGGCAGTTTGGCAACAGTTTCAGCGATTATTCGTTTTACGTTTTCAATATTTGTCTTCATTATCTTAACTACGTCATCAACGCAAACTGGATGGTCCTTCCACACATCATAATCTGTTACGGTTGATATTGAAGCATAGCATATTTCTGCTTCTCTTGCCAGTACGCATTCAGGAACCAGCGTCATACCAACAACGTCTGCCCCCCATTGCCGATACATTTTAGATTCTGCTTTAGTGGAAAAGCGCGGTCCCTCGATGCACACGTAAGTTCCTGTTTCATGCATTTTTATGCCCATGTTTTTTGCCACCGCAATCAGGTTTTGCCGAAGTTCTGGACACATCGGTTCAGCAACAGATATGTGGCATACCTTATTCTCGGTGTAGAATGATTCTTCTCGCCGGGTGGTTCGGTCAATAAACTGGTCACAAAAGACGATTTCGCCTGGATGATACTCTTCTCTTAATGAGCCAACGGTTGAAGGTGCAAGTATCCGCTTTACGCCAAGCTTCTTTAAAGCAAAAATATTGGCCCTAACATTAATGTCCGTTGGTCTAATAGTGTGTTTTTTCCCGTGTCTCGGCAGAAAAGCCACGCATTTACCCGCTAACTCGCCAACGGTTATAGAATCTGAAGTTTCACCGTACGGAGTATCCACCGTTAGTTCTTGAACGTTCTTAAGCATCTTAGGGTCATAAAGACCTGTCCCACCGATTATCCCAATTTCAGCTTGCATGAATCATTTACTTCAAGCGTTGAACTTATAAAAATAGCGATTACTCTTTTCTTTGTACGAAAAAGTGGTCCGCTTTCTCGAGTAAATTATGGTTTGCATGCTAAAGTTTAGAGTAAGTAATAAACTAATGAAAAAAGCATGTAGCAAACTCTAGCGGTTTGTGTGTGCACAAGTTACCCTCCTAGTCTACTAGATGATCCTATTAGGCTCCAAATATGATTCAACATAGTTCAACATAGACTCAACGTCCCGCACTTTCAACATGAATTAACGCGTTTTCAACATACTGAGAATTGCAGAATGGGCTGTTTACGCCTAATAAACTATCGCAGAAACGACATATTCAATACTTGAGGCGTGACTGAAAGCGAAAAATGTGATACTTTTATAAATTGACGAAAAACATCAGTTTGCGATTGTTTGTTTAAGCAGAAAACAAGCGCAGAGGCACACAAGAGATTGATTAGAACAAACATACTGTCTCAGAAGAAACAACATCTGTTCATCCTCTTATGCCAAATAAAATAGCAAAGTTGCTTCATATAAATTGCTTGCTATGAAGCAAAAAAGTCATTTTCGTATTTTTGGGATTAAAATTTAATCTTTTTTTTCTCTCTCTCCTTCCAACTAACACTAACACGCCTCACACTCACCTTCCCACTCTCATTTATACTCTCACTGATCCCTTGCCCCATCTCTATTACAATTACAGTTACAATTAAAATTACAGATAAAGAAAAACAGACAGAACTTGGCGACATCTTAATATTATGGGTTTGCTGAGGCTCTGGAAATTAAAGGAAAAGAAAACAAATGAAAATTACTTTCTTTACTGTAGCTATTTTGAGTTCAACCAGAGCCTTCTCAGCCCCAATCTTCTCGTTATTTTTAAGGACTAAAAAAGGGGAAGTGATTGTTGTGTTCATTTGCCTTCACTTTATGGTCGTTTTCTGAGCATCAGCACTGCAAGAACTGCTATGCCAATGATTATAACGATTATGACTGCTACGATTCCGTATTCTACCGTCGATGTGGATGCTAGGCCTGTTGGTGGTGAAGCTGTTGGTGCCGCTGTTGCCGCTGGACTGCTTGCGTAGATGTGTGTTTCAGCACATGATCCGTAGTACGAGTTTGAACCTGCAAAGGTTGCTACTATAGTATAGTTGCCAGATATTGGAGGCGTCCAATTGTAAGCCCAGGTGCCGCTGCTGTCACTTGTGGTCGTGCCGATGGTGTAGGTGTTGCCGTTGTGGTCAGTCTCAGTTAAGGTAACTGGGACTCCTGTAACGTCAGTTGGTACCGGTTGCTGCTGGTAGACGTACTCCATGAAGTGGCTTTCGCTTGCGTCAGATACGCATGGGACACCGTTGGGGAAGTTCAATGCAACTGCTGATTGTTTTGTGCCAGGCGAAATGTCCATCACTGTTCCTGTTATCGTTATGGGTGTCGCGGTTGTGACTCCAATGTCAGGTGCCGTAACTGTTGTTTGGCTTGGTCCCTTGGCGAAAGCGTATATCTGGTTGTCGTAACAATTCAGCGACAGCACAGTACCGTAAGCAATTGAAAGACTAACATCGTAAAAGCCTAGTTCGCTCCAGATTAGTTTTCCATTTGTCATGTTTATAGCTAGCAGTTGTGCCCCGTGGAACAGCGGCGGATCGTACTCGTGGCCCATAGCCATGTAAGCGACGTCGTTTGAGTAGCATTGAACACCAGGCCAGGCCCACAGCGGCCACACTCCGTAAGGTGTTTCAGTGCCTGGGTTTCCAAAGAGTGTTGTTGTGTTTGTGTACCATAGTTGTTTTCCATTCGTTGCGTTAATAGCCCATATGTCTCCGCCGAGAGAGTAAAACACCAGTCTGTCATTTGCTTGTGCCAAGAAGTTTAGGCCACCGAGATATGTGTATATGTTTGGTGTTCCGTCACCGTATGGAGTTTTGAGAGTTGTTTCCCATGCTTTCGTGCCAGTGGCTAAGTCGATTGCGTCGCTTATCCAATTTCCAGTGTTAGTAAAGACCAAGAGTCCGTTTATGACTTGGAAATTATCGTTAGTGAAGGGTAGTAATGACTGATATTCTGGGTACGTGTAGTTCTTGCAGAATAATACTGCACCGGTGGTTTGATCCATGCTAGCAATGACCAGATAGCCAGGCTGTTGGGCCCCGCCATGTATGACTCCTGAACTCAGTACCACTGCATTACCAGTCAGCACGGTTTCTGGAAAGGATCCGGACATACCTAGAGCGAGAGGCGGGTTTATAGGCACGCCGTTAATTTGGGTAGGTATTGGTTCCGCCCACATAACTCCTAGTCCGAATTCAATAACTCCGTTTTGGGTGGGGCCCCATTCGAAAGTATTGCCACTATCCCAGAGTGCTTGCGTCATGTTGAAACAGCATAGGACAGGATTGCCTGCAGTGATTGTTACTGTCTCTTTGAGAGTTGGTGGACCAAATGGGTATCCTGCGGGATTATAGATGTTCATTGTGCCGACAGTGCTGTTGATGTAGTAGCCAATCAAGTTTCCATTGGCATCTGGACTTTTCACCATTGAAGCACCATTAACAACGCTAAGGACGTACTCACCGGTAAAAGCCGAATACATGTTATACTGTGTTGCTCCGGGAGCGTTTACGATTCCAGGAAGGTTACCTGTGGTCCATATGTACGGGCCAATCACACCATACATGTTTGGCGTCTGATACTCGGTTACCATTCCGAACGCTAACGGATTAGTCGTGTTTATGATGAACTGCGTTTGACCGGTATAGAGGTTTGTGCAGACGATGCCAGCTGAGTATCCTGTTGTTTCTGGATACCATGTTGAATACATTCTGCCGTCTATTATCACTGGTGAGTATTGAGGCTCATACTGTCTTGTTGACCAGTAGCTTCCTGTGGTTTCTGTTCCGCCTGCGGTTCCGCCAACAACGCCGCCTGGGCACCAAGGTTTAGTCCAGATAACGTGTCCTGAAAGTACTGATTCAGTGTATGGATTGTATTGGCTCGATTGATTGTAATATCCACCTGTTCCAAGCCATGGTCCCATAATCGCGTACCAGTTCTGCACGTTTTCCGCAGAAACTGGAGTTTGCCAATATGATGTCGGAAGGGGTGTTGTTGGGTATAAGGTTTGGGTTACTGGTGTTGCTTGTACCACAAGTGTATAGATGGTGCTTTGGCTAGGTAGTTCCACAAGACCTGCATAGCCAAAGCCCATAACGGAAGAGCTCCCTGTTACCTGTCCGCCGTAGAAGAACTGGAAGGTCCAATTGCCGACTTTATCTGGAACAAAGTCAAAGTGTCCACCTCCAGTTTCGTCGCCAGTAAGGGGACCTTTCGTTTCAATGTTGCCAGTTGGATCTGTGATTTTAACCGTCATGTTTACTGGGTCTTCGGCGGATTGTATCGGTACTGATAGGAAAAAGTTGACGTTGACCGTTTGACCGACGCCGATAGGGTTCGGTGCTACGTTAATGTAAGCGTACGTTGGAATTTTCGTTCCTGGTGCAAAGAAAATGTCGCCTTTTACTATTGGAAATATCATTGAGCTTGCCATTAAAAGGATCAATAATGTAGCGATTACGGTTGAGTAGCTTTTTTTAGTTTTCATGCTTTTTATTCTCCTATATTTTATAATTTCTGATGTTGGTGCCGGTTTTCTTTAAAAAACTTTCTGTTTACCGCTAAAAAAGTAAATAAAGTCAAGTTTTAGCATGCCAATTCTATAAACAATAACATAATATCGAAAGCTCAAAGCAAAAAACGCAAAAATAATGACAAATAAGCCATTTAAATGCTCGACACTAACGAGTATCGTTGAATTGTCTAATAGCAATCGCAATTACAATAGCGACAATTATGACAGCGATAACATCGACGCCTATCGAAGGTCATGATCCTGGAAGACGTGTTCCACCCATTTGCCTTAGCGTTAAAGAGGCTCACAGAATCCGGTGACAGTTATTTAACCTCAGAGTTAGGCATTTATAGGCAAACTAATATACATCGCCCAGAATCGAGTCATACTATGACATCAATCGATCCGAAGAAGCAAGTTGCAATCGATGAGGTTGACGCAATAATTCTATCAAACCTCCTTAGAGAATCACGCACGAGCTTTAGTAAAATCGCTGAAGAGTGTAAGATTACCGTAACATCAGTAACGAACCGCTATAGACGCTTACACAAAGAGGGAATAATCAAGGGAGAAATCATGCAGGTCAACCCACACAGCCTGGGGTACCACTGTGTTACTCTCATCGGAATCATTAGCCAAAAACACAAAGAGACTGACTTACTAAATTATTTTGAAAAGGGAGGCAACAATTTCAATTCGGTAAAATTTGGTCCTGTTACAAAATATGTAAAATTTGGTACTTTTGCAAAATATATAGCCACCACAGGGATAGCGTTAAAAAATGTGGGGGAGTTAGCAACTGTACAGAGATCCTTGGAATCCAACAGATTAATCAAACGTGCGGACGTATTCATATCTTCGCTTGAAATAGTAACACCTGATCACCCAGAAAATTTGATAGTATCCCCCTGCAGTGGCAGAATTGAATACAAAAAAACTGAGATAAAACCTGTTGAGGTAGAAATGGATGAGATTGACCGAAAGATTGCCAGAATACTAGCAGAGAGGTCAAGAACGCCTTTCGGAAGAATCGGCGAAGAATTAGGCATAACTACAAAAACGGTTATCCAGCGATACAGGAAGATAAGAGGAAATGTACTCACTCTCTCCACAATAACGATAGACCTAAACAAGTTGGGATATACTGCCGGCGCTCTTTTATTAATTAGACTCGAAAATAAATTAAGGACAACAGAGATAATGAACCAACTGCTCGCAATCCCCAACCTTATACATCTTAATAATTTCGTAGGACCTTTTGATTTGCTGGCACACATTGTGTTCAAGAGTTTCTCAGAATACTTCCAAATCATGGAGCGAATTAGGATAATAGAAGGTATTGACGAAATGGAGATTTCCTTGGTTCCGGGTTTTCCTGTTTGGCCTCATAACGGTTTCGCTAACCTCCTGTAGTTAATTCAACTCTTAAAAAGCGACACTAAAAATGGACGGGAGCAAAGCAAAAAAATTGTTGAAAAGGCTCAAACTATTAAGATGACTAGTTTGGCAGCAATATGCATGTACGTAAAATTTGAACATAATGGAACATACGCCGGAGGTTCGAAACTAAAGTTTTGTTTTCTTACCCTTGTCAAATATGTATATGTCGCCAATTGGTTTTATTTTTTTATTATCATAAACGAGTGCGCAGCGTTCTGGAATTGCATATATCTGTATGTTCATTTTTCTTGAAAGTGTTTTTAACTCTCTATCTGGAGACTGCCCTGAAAGTTCAGGAACTGCACTTTTGTAATGGACGGTAACTTCAAAGTCTACTTTCCCCAATCCTTCTTTAGTTGTTGTTTTTGGTTCTCCTTCCTGACCCTTTATAACAACATATCGTTTACACATTGCAAGAGAGCCTGCACTGTTTCCAATTATTACTTTATTGTATCTCTGAAGCAAATGGTTAATTTTTCTCTTTTTAATCCGATCAATCAAAATCTTGTCGTTTCCGCCCGGAAGATAAATTATATCTGAGGACTCAATTTTGTCTTTAAGCTTCTGAAAAGAATCTGAAAGCTCTGCAAATTCTATTTCGCCTCCACCTAATTCCTTAAAGTAATCGTACATCATTGTTCAGTATTCTATTTTTTCTTTATCTGCAGTCCAAGGAAAAATAAGAACTGTTGGTGATTTTCCTGCGTTTGCAAATGCCTTCTCATTAATCTCTTTTGAATCTCTTTTCTTTATATCCTCTCCACCGTGAAAATAAAGTTTCATAATGTTATTATAATGTGAACTTTTATAATTATTTTGAGCTGGAGAAAAAATGTTGATATATTTCAACAAGGAAAGAATTAATTCAGCGTTTGCGAACAAGAGAGCTCTCAGCTAATCGACGTCTCAAGAGCTTGTCTTATGTTCAATCTTACTGCGTGTATAGGTTCCTAAAAAGGTTAAAAATGGTTTTAGTCCGAAAAACTCTATAATCATGGATAATTAGTCAATTCAAAAAAGTTTCATAAACTTAAGAAAATGGAAGATAATTCTTGCTTATTAGAGATTGACAACTCCCTCAACTTTTCCGCAGTTTTTGCAATAAATCAGTTTTACTTTTAGAGCTGGGAGTTCATAAACTGAAAATGAGGAATCAGCTCTCGTTCCACAACCCCCACATACCGGTATTTTCTCCAAGGTAATCGCCTCATTTAGATAAGTTTAAACTGCTTAAAAAATATGTTTATTCTGCTCTATCAAAAAATTCCGAATTAATCGGTTTTGGATACTATTTTAGAAATTGAAATTACCGTCTGCCGTTGCACCTGACCACACATTAGCACCTTTATAATTAGCGCGTCGCACGCTTATTCCACACACTTGCAAACTTGCAATCCTACGGAACGACGGAACAGCGTCCCGCGTGCGCAAGTGAAAGTTTATTTGCACGTCTATAATAGAAACAAGAATTGAAGGGGTTAAAAATGTCAGAGACAGATTTGGTCTTGGAGATTGATCATCCGCATTTTATTATTAAGGTGACTAACGATCTGTTAAAGATAGATGTAAAAGGAAACGTGAAAAACGAAATCGAGGAAGCACTTGAAAACGATAAGGGTCTAAAGGAAACAATCGGTCGTATCTTGAGCGTCTTTGTCCCATTACATATTCGCTTAATTGACATTGATTCTGTGAAAATGGAAAAAACAGGAGAAGTTAAAATAACACTGCACCATCGCAGAGATGCAATTATTCCGCTTCAACCAGAAGAAGCAGAGAAACTTGTTAGTAAGCTGAATCAGTTGATTCCAGAAGCAAAGCAAAGAGAGACGGAGCGCATAATGATGGAACAGCGTGCGCGGCAAATTATCGAAGAGGATGTCGATATAAGAAAAGAATCTACTCAATTTCCGGAAACTCCAGAGGAGTTGCATCAAGAAGAAAAGGACATAGAAGATGAAATAGAGAAAGAAGAAAACCCCGACTAGAGGCTGTATCCTCTAAGTGCGCGATCAGAATGGCAAGAATTTTTCATCGCTTCTGATATCACGCTTTGAACAAGAATATGATCGACCAATTCGATTTTTGAGTCAGTATCACAGTAGGGCGCCAAGAAAAGGCTAGAATGCAAAGAAGCCTCAAATCTGTATAGCGTAGAAATAGGCTATAATACTCAAGGTTAAACAAAAACAAGTAATATTTTTGTCGCTATTTCTTCAGTTCTCTCGGTTTTAGGGCCTTCTGTAAAGTTTTCAGTTGATGAAGAGGTTTGTTGTTTAGTTTTCAAAAATTTTGTAACAACATTAAATATAACAAAAATCTCCAACCAAATTTAGTTAGAAGGTCTGTCTAATGGCACCTGAAAAAGCTGAGTTCAAGCGAGTCAGTTCGCCCAAAGCGGCAAAAACTCACACTACGCTTTTTGACTATCGAAATTATACTTGATGGAGAACCTACCCTCAGATTGGATAGAGTGCTTCAAGAATCCTGCAATTTATATTCTAGATGAGGCGCATCCATTTAACGCCTCTGTCGTCGGTAACCGTATCACTTTTACATCATTTCGAAACAATGTTAGAACTAATGTTCTATGGATGGACAAGTATATACAGCAAGCAAATGAAGTTTACAAAACTATGGATGCCATGTATATTGCTGAAGAAAAAAGCCGACGCAAAAGAGAACAAGCTGAGCAGGAAGAGCTTGACAGAATAAACGAATCTCTCAAAGACCTTTAAGCGCGCGCTAACAGCCCTCAGCTATGCATTAGAAGCTCAACATTCTTTCCACTGCATTTAGGATTTTGTTGATAACGTTGCTGAGGGCACCTAACTCACTGGTCATCAATCTGAGGTTGTCGATGTCAGGTTTTCTAAGGACACGAATAGCGATTGCAACCAAAAGAAATGCTGCTGAGAAAACTGCTAAGCCGATGATTAGTTTAGGCCAACTGCTTAAACTTAAAAACGAAACTGCAAAATACGCTAGACCTCCCGATACAGCAGATGAGACCAGTATCTTGGCTGACGAAACCCAGTCTACGCTCGCGTCGTAGTGCTTCTTAATCCAGCGCAGCGATATCCAAAGACCAGGAACCCCATCGAATATCGTCGTTATGATCAGCCCTATGACGCCTAAGGTTGGAACAAGCAGAACTACCAAGACGATTCCTGCAACCGTGTTGATGATAGCAAGTTCGAGGTAGAACCTTGTTTTTCCTTGACCGCTGATCAGGGTAGGCGTGCTTAACTGGCCGAAAGCCGTTAACAGGTAGTTGACTGCTAGCAGAGCAAGAAACAGGGGGGCGGATGCGTATTTTGCACCGAACAAGGCGGAAACGATAGGGTTAGCTAAAGCTATTACTGCAGTAGTGGGTGGAATCACAAATAAGGTAGAATACTTTACAGAGCTTTTAAAAACAATTTTCAGTGTTTCTTTATCTTTGTCGGCATCCAGCTTTGAAAAGGCTGGGAATAGCATGGTTGTTATGGGTATTGCAAAAAAAGTGAGCAGAACAGTAAAGTTGCTAGCTACAGCGTAGTTGCCTATGAGGAAGTTTGAGGCGTAGACTGCTATTATGAAAGTGTAGAACTGGGCTAAGAAGCTGTTGAATATGCTTGAAAAAGACAGGGGAAGAGCGTACCGGAACATGAACTTCATGGTTTCCCAGATTCTCAAGGGTTGCGCAAAACTGTCCTTCTTTTTTAGGCCGTAGTAGATCTCCATCATTAAGATAACACCTACCAAGCCTCCGCCCAGTTGACCCGTTATGTTACCAATGACTGCGCCTGAAACGCCAAAACCCACGTACACAAGCACCGGACACAAAATCGAGCGGAAAAGAGCCCCAAACACAAGCGTGACGCTGTTGGGCTCCATCTTTTCCCGCCCAGTAAAAGCGGCTTGAGCAGCGGTTAAAAAAGCACCCGCCAAAATAGTGAAAGATGATATCTGAATCAAGGCAGTTATGGGTCTCTTAAAAATGTCAGCCGCAATGAAGCCTGAAAGTAGAAGCGAGAGGAACGAAAGCGCCAGACCTAAAATCACCTCAAAAATTAAACCGGTCATTAAAATGCTTCGCACACGCTCTGGCTTTTCCTCAGCACTGTACTGTGCCGTGTACTTGACCATGGCCGAGTTCATGCCCCAATCTCTAAACGTCCCAATCAAGTTTGGCGCGGCCAAGGCAATCGTGTACAAACCATAATCCTGTGGCTGCATAATCCTAGCTAAAACAATCACACCGACCGCTGAAATAATAGTCGAAAGGACAATGCCCCAGAAGAGATAAAAGCCGCCCTTAGCAGAAACCTTAGCCATCTCAGCAGCCTTACCAGCCAACCCTTACCGCCACCAGCTTAAAGTCCATGCAAAATCACTCTAATAAAAGAACCCCAAGTATAGGACATCATTTAACTTAGTTTTCTCAAAAAATATTCAAATCTCAAGCAGGCACCTTTAATTACTGCATGAAAGGGCGCACCGAATTGTTGCTAAATTTTACAACAAATACTTTAACGAATAATCATATTTAAATAGAGACAATTCTCGGATTCTCACTCAAAAAATTTGAAAAAAGTTTTTTGAAGGTTTGTCGTTTTGCATTTTACGTTCAGAAGAGGTCATCGCTTGCATATACAGGTTTTTTGCATGCCGGACATATTTCATCTTTGATTTGAATACGACTTCCGCAATGTGGACATGTCTGGTTCTTTTTATTTGCATGCAGACCTTGCATCTCTTTAACTATTTTCCCGTCTTTTAGGAGGAGCATTCGTTCTGTATTGCGTGCAGCTTGACTGTCATGTGTGACCATGATTATTGTGGTGCCTTGAGTAAGGTTGAGGTTTGCAAGCAGCTTGATGATTCCCTGCTTATTCTGGCTATCCAGGTTTCCCGTAGGTTCATCAGCAAGAATTATAGCTGGGTTATTTGCTAAGGCGCGTGCAATAGCTACTCTTTGCTGCTCTCCAGCGCTGAGACGTTGTGGTCTATGTTCTTCTCTTCCTGAAAGCCCAACCATTGCCAACAGTTCGCTTGCTCTTTGCTTTTGTTCGCTTTTTGATTTGCCTCGTCCTTCCATGGGTAACTCGACGTTTTCTCGAGCGTTTAGGTATGGCAACAGATTGAAGGTTTGAAATATAAAACCCATCTTGTCTCTTCTAATCCTGTATAGCTGGTTTTCGGGAAGCTCTGTAGCATCAATGCCATCCAGTAGAACTTTACCTTTGGTTGGCTTATCAATGCAGCCGATAACATTTAGCAGTGTGGTTTTGCCAGAGCCTGATGGACCCATGATGGCCACAAACTCGCCTGCGTTTACTGTAAGATTCAGATTTGATAAGGCTGGGACGTCGTGTTTGCCAAGTGTGTATGTTTTGCTTAGGTTTTCTAATTGCAGTACTGGTTTACCTGGTGGCGGTACTGGGTTAGCTGATTGAAGTACGGTTTTACTCATATCTCATTGCCTCTGCCGGTCTTATTTTTGCTGCTCTCCACGCAGGATATAGACTTCCTAGTGTTCCAAGCAAGATGGCTACACCGAAACCCAACAGGACAAGCTCAGGAGTCAACGTCGCCACTGCTAATCCACCGATTCTCGTCGCGCCCGAAATGACCACGGCGCCTGTCGGTGCCCTGACGCCTGAACTAACGGGCGGAAGCAGATATTGTGCAAGCGTGGGTGCTGCTACCATGCCTATTGCAATACCAACCACACCCGCAATCACACTTAGCAGGATGCCTTCAAGCATAAATTGGCCCATTACTGTAGAGTTGCTGAAGCCTATTGCTTTAAGCGTGCCAATCTCTTTGGTTCTCTCTTTGACAGTGTAGAGCATGACAAATAACACTATCAAACTTGTTGCCAAAACCACCACAACAATTTCTTCAATGGCAGTTGAATTTGTTTTACTATCAGACGCGTCCGCATTTGCGAGTGCAGTAGTATAGCCCGATTCCTCATTTGAAAGCGCGGTTTCGCGATCTTGAGCTGTAGTAACTGTAAGCTCTGGATGCAATGCGCTTATTTCGCTAGCTACCGTTGAAACATCACCGCTGCTTTGGGCAAAGACTGTGAGACTAGTTATGTATCCAGTATTGTTAGTTATAGCTTGAGCGTCGGATAGGCTCATGTATAACATTTGAGTATCAGCAACTGATGACGGACTGTAGATGCCTACAACCGTAAAGCTTTGACCCAAAATGTTAACAGAATCACCTACTCCTGCTCCGAAGTACGCCGAGTTGTTTTCACTAAGCAAGACATCCCCGCTATCGCCTACCTGCAAGTTACTTCCAGCCGTTACATTCGTCGGAAGAATCTGATTCATATAGTTGGCAAGATCAGAAGTCAGCGGGACTCCTTCAATCGTGTACATGACATCAAGAGTCGTAATGGTTCGGCTGTATCCGTTAAAATTCAGGTTTCTCGTTACGTTATTTCCTTCAGAAGCTTGCAGTACAGGCTCAACAGCTGCAACTCCAGAGAGAGTATCATTGATATCGCTGTATAGGGTCTCGTTCATAGGATTTGCTCGACCACCGTTAAATGCACCGCCACCAAAATAACCTCCCACAGTGCCACCGCCGAATTGACCCGGCGTAAAGCCACTGCTGCCAGAACCGCCTCCTCCGTATCCGCCGCTTCTATACGTTCCGGTACCGCCGCTTGGTGGAGTGAAACCGAAACCTGAAAAGCTTGGCGCGAGACTACAGTCTATTTGAGTTAATGTTTGGTTAATTGTTGCTCCAGTTTGGTTAATAATGCTGCTTAAGTCTGATGCAACTGTGTTTGCTGTCTTCTCATTAGCCAAAACACCTGCAGGAATTGAAATCATGATTGATAAAGCAAAACCTAAAGCGATGATTACTAGTAACGCTCTAATTTTTCTTCTTGAAATATTTCTTACCGCTCTACTTACGATTCCCGTATTTTACACCTTTCATATTTTATTTTAAAGGCAACCAAGAGAGAAATGAAGGGGAATTTTATTTGGGCAGTCATTGGGCTTATGACTTTGTTTTTTCATTTCTATTCTCTTCTTGATTGCCTTTTCATGCATATTACTTAAGTGTTATTAAACAATTTTTCAAAATCTTACCCAAATCCAACCCTAATCCCCAAAGCAATCAGAAATGTTACTCTTTAAAATAAAGATATGAATATAAAAAAATGGAAATCTTCGAAACCGCCGAATCCTCTGCCCAATGAGAATACAGAAACTGGTTTAACCATTCACTTTTGACAGAGGCTTAAAAGCGTTTCCAGCAGACGATACTGTTAATACAACTTTCGTCTGTTCATTTATTTTCTGTTAGTTAACAAAGGATTCATGGTTTTTGTGCCATGTACAGATGGAAAAGCATTCAATAGTTGGCGGTATCTTTTAGAGCCATCAGGGTTAGATGGAAGTTCAGAAATGGGAAAATTGTAATAACGCGCTATATTATACTTGTACTCTGGGGAGCAGTAGCGAACTCGGAATCGATCTTTGTAAATATCAACTTTCACGTTAGTGTAGCCTTGCGATTTAATAAAAGCGATTAAGTTTTCGACGTCCATCCCAGTTTACCTCTTCACGTGCTCCGTTTCTTCTAATTCTTACTGGGATTTACTTATAGGAGTTATTTCATTCATGAGAATATGTCAGATAACTTAACTAAACGGTATCCTAAGAACAAGGTAAAGTGGAGCCGCTATTATGCCAGTTATTAACGTGACGACTACAACGTAGGTGAGGAGTTTTTTATGAGCTTTATTCTTTGAACCTAGCAATACTTTTATCGTTTCGATTGTCTTTTCTAAAATATGTAAATGCAGCGATTATCGTGCCTATCTCCATGAACAGGCCAAAGGTGTATGCTTGCTGGAATGTGAGCTTGAGGAGATACGTTGAGGAAACGATGATCTGCGTCTTGCTACTTATGGGCAGCCACTCGGAAATACCCTGAATTATTCCCATTATCGCTGCGTATATCAACTTAGAATAGTAGATTCATATGTTCAACTCAGAGAATTTGAAAAGCCCTAAAAAGCTATAAGGATTTTCATTCGGAAGCCATACAGTTATTAACAATGGCAAGGGTGTGTTGCGGATAGTAAATTTTAATCCCAAAACCAAACTGACTACGCCTCTAACGCTTACACACCTAACACTCACGACTCTAACACGTACGGCTAACACACTAATGACTCAAACAAGTACTACTCAAACAAGCATCAATATCAAAGTCCAGAACAAAAAAAAGGAAATAGAGCAGAAAGTTGTGTAGTTACGAAAACGCCGCGAAATAAAAAGGTATAGAAATAGATTTAACTCTGAACAGCTGACTAGTCCAAAGATAGCTCTTGAAAGTGAAGGCATGCGTCTTTTGCATCTTTTTAATTGTTCTCTTACTCTTGAGCACTAACGATTTTTACCTAAGAACCTCAAGCGGTGCTCAGACTCCCATCCAGCATCTTATCTTTATTGTGCAAGAGAATCACTCATTTGACAATTATTTTGGAACCTATCCGGGAGCCAACGGCATATACAATATTTCGGATCCTGTACCTGAAAATTTAAGTGACACGGCTATGGGCTACGTTTCACCATACCATCTTAGCGCAACTGTTCCTGTCTTAATAGTCGGTGACGAACTTCCACCGGGAATTTCTGATCCAGACGACCTCACAGCAGCTATGGCTGTTCCTACATCTCCTTTTCATCTCAGTAGTGAGATTGTCCAAGACCTCAGCCACTCTTGGGCTGTTGCTCATGAAGCCTACGACAACGGCAAAATGGATGGTTTCGTCACCGCGGAAGGAAGCGACCTCACCATGGGTTATTACGACAACAAGGACATCCCATACTATTGGGACTACGCAGAACACTATGTGTTGGATGACAATTTCTTCTCATCAGAGATGGGACCTAGCTTTCCAAACCACCTGTACATCGCTTCAGGGGCATGTGGACCTACCAATTTAACTAATAACTTGTGGGTGCGAAACGGCAGTATCATAAACAATCCACCCAAATCTGACTTGTCAGCACTAGATTTAACGTGGACAACCTTGGCGCAGGAACTTTCACACGCCAACATGACATGGACATGGTACGACGGTGACGCAAACGCTACCGCACCAACCATTTGGAATGTCCTCCCCCTCTTCAACTATTTCCAAACTCACCCAAACCAGCTAATTGAACACGTAAAGAACACGCAATACTTTGTAACGGACATTCAAAACAATGGCTTGCCAGCTGTTTCATGGATAATTCCAGGCGCGTGGCACCCTCCAACTCCATCTTTCCCGGCAGTATTCGCAAACCAGTCAATCAGTGAACATCCACCTGCACGTCCAGATGCAGGAATGGATTACGTCGCATACCTGGTTAATCAAGTAATGGAAAGCCCATATTGGAACTCAACTGCCATAGTGATTACCTGGGATGATTACGGAGGCTTCTACGATCATGTTCCTCCACCACAAGTTGACAAGTTCGGAGAGGGATTCCGCGTGCCAGCACTTGTCATCTCTCCATGGGCAAAACCGGGCTACATCGACCACACACAATATGAGTTTGCCTCAATGCTTAAACTAGCCGAATACATCTTCAACCTTCCTTCGTTAGGCACAAGAGATGTAAAGGCCAACGACATGATGAACTCATTCAACTTTAGCCAAACTCCTCTAGCGCCATTAATTGAACCTGCAAACTTTGTAGAAGCCTCAACTTCGCCTACTCCCTCACCGCCCCCCACCGCAACGCCTTCACTGACACCATCGCCAACACCTTTGCCTACGACTATAAAAACTGTTAGCACACCAGTTTTAACACCAGTAATCATAGCGATTGCTTCAACGGTAGCATTAGTCATTGGCATAAGCATTGTTTTGCTACTTTATAGAAGGCATCGAAGATAGCTAACTTAATTCAAAAACCTTTCTCTCTATTCTTAGCTTCCAAACCTTTTCTTCATGCAATTCTTCGCAAAAATTGTTTTTGACCCTTCTTTTTCATCTGGGCTGGAAGAGTTTTCCGCAACCACTGCACTTTATTTCATTAACGCTTCTTGGCTCAAGCAGAGAAAGTCTTCTCTCAATCTCAGCCTTGATTTCAGAATCATCCTCATTCTCCAAAGCAGTTTCCAACACGCGAACGAAAGCACTATTTGATTTCCCGTCTCCTAACTTTACTGGCAAGACGCAAACAAAAGTTTATTGTAGCCCATGTGGAACTGAGAATTCAGCAGAAGCTACTTTTTGTGTTAAGTGCGGGAAAAAAATTGCAAATCAACGACAAAGTACAAACAGTGATAAAAGTGATGAAAAAGATGCAGAGGATAAAGAAGCAGATATGTTTTTTAACGCTGGAAAAGACGAAGATTTGATATTCCCAGAAGATGGGATTTAAAGCGAGTTTTTAAAAATTAGAAGTTAAAGCGATTACTCCAACACAGTCTCTCTAAATAGCTCCACAGAAACATCAAAATTTGCTTATGGGGTGAAATTGGGTTTGATTATGGTAAAAGATTGGTAAAAGATTTAATAGATTTTTGGGAACATCCCTTTGGAGATGATTCAAAAAGCATGAGGAAAAGCTTTGTTATAATTGCACTCGTAGGAGTAATGCTGTGCGTGGTGGGAGCCGTCCTCTTTGCTAACGCTTTCGCATCCACCAATAATTCTGCCGTCAACAGCGCCGTGCCACAGGTAAACGTTCAGCCTTCGCAGAGTGTGTATAATCCAGGCGGTCCAATGATTCCAAGCAACTTTACGTTCCCAGGTAACTTTACGTTCCCAGGTAACTTTACGTTCCCAGGTAACTTTAATGTTCAAGGCAACTTTGGGTGCCAAGGACGAATGGTGCATGGGGCGCATGGGCAACAAAGGTTTGGTTCTTTATTCTCTGGAGAGTTCCTGCAGAACGCTACATTAACATCGGTTTCAGGTTCAGTCGTTACAGAAACCAGAGGCCTTCTATTGTTAGACACTAGTTCAGGGCAAGTAAGCATTCAGATTCCGAATGAATGGAACATAGGCAGCCAAGTCGTAAGCGGATATACCCTCTTCAATGGCACATTCGCCAGTTCAGGACAAACAGTGACTTTGAAAGTACTAGAAAGCAACGTGTTCAGCAACACAAGTTTCACCCTCAACGAGATGGTGGGTTACCAAGCAACCAACTCAACTGGAACAACAGCAACAGCAGTGTTGCCGTTCAATATACAACCAACTAGCTAGACTTCATGACTCCCAAGCTAGCTTTCTCTTTTTTTCTTGAAAATGAACAGAAGATTTCTGGATCAGGCAGGTTTAAGATGCTTCTAAATTCTGCTTTATTTTTAACCTTTTTATTGGTTAAGCAATAAATTATTAAATGATTTTTCAAGATTTAGAGCAAATTGATACCTAATTTTAGTCTACTGGTAGTATCTTGGCATCTTAAAAGAACACATTTATTACTTCAGCCAGATTAAGAGTGACAAAGAATCTCTTCAGGCACGGTGCTGAACATATGTCGACAAATATCCGCTCGTTGAAATACTTGCTAGGATGGCTTATCGCAGGTACGCGAGGCGGACCAACCCGTGCCAAAATAATTGAGTCATTAAAAGAAACGCCGCAGAACGCAAATCAACTAGCGACTCTGTTGCAGATGGATTATAAAACAATGAGGCATCACCTCGAAGTTCTAGAAAAAAACAAAATAATCACTTCTATCGGAGATAGGTATGGCGCAACCTATTTTTTGACACAAACCATGGAAGAGAATTATGTAATGTTTGAGGAGATTATGAAGAAAATCGGGAAAAAGTAGAAAAAGGAGAAAGAGAAGATGGAGAGGCAAATGAATAAACGATTAGAATTTGGGTTAGTAATTGCTGCGATATTGGTAGTAGTCGCTATTTTTGCGGCTTTTTGGGCGTTAGTATTGCGTCAGCACCAGATTTCCGGGTTTGGACAAATCCGAGGGCCGCCGCCACGCGCTATCCCGGGCGACTTCGAGTATTTTTATGTTGTAAATACAATAATTTCTACGATCAATATAGCGCTCTTAGTAATCTTAGCAGTAATTTACGTTAATATCTACATCAAAACGCATTCCCCATTCACAATCGGACTTATAATTTTTGCTTTAGTCTTCCTGGTACAAAATGTGACATCAAGTCCCTTTATAACAGCGCCATTCGGATATAGAGCTTATGGACTTGGACCATTCGCGTTTCTGCCGGGTATGTTCGAGTTCGTTGCATTAACTATACTGCTGTACCTGAGCATCAAATACTAAGAAAACGTTGCAGCCTAAAGATAATTTACCTATTTAACAGGGCGCAATTCGTTTAAACATGTCTCGGGTCAAATATAGAAAAAATTATTTTATGGAATACTAATAATGTTGAACTGCTGATCGTAAATCGAGAGGCTATTTCTAAGAAAAAGCAATGAGGTTCTACTGAGGTTTGGTTAAGCTTTGCTGCAAGCTAAAGTCAGCAAGGCTAAACTTCAGAGCGCCTTTTCGATAGTTATAACAAGCGTTAAGTGTACGTAGGGCAAAAAATAAATCGTTAGTCAAACAAGTTTCCTCTAGCTCTTGCTCTTCGCTGTAGACGTGGAGAAGAAAATAAGACAAATGCTTTCCAAAAAACAAAAAATCATTTTAGTTATCGTGATAGCGGTGGCGTTGAACGCGATTACCTTTTGCCTTGCGTTTCCTGAAACGTTTAAGCCAGAATCGGCTAGGTGGGCAAGAGATTTCTCGGCGTACTACATTGGAGAATGGCGCTTGTTTCATAATCCAACTGAAATCTATTCGGGTAGTGTTCAGCCGGGAGATTACCAGATTCTGCCAGCACCGCAAACGTTCAAGTATGCTCCTTCCTTCCTGATTTTGTTTGCCCCATTTCTAGCCTTAAGTTACCAAAATGCATTTACTGCTTTTGACATAATGCAACTTGCTTTGATTCCAGCCTTGGCTTTCTTTGTTTACAAACTAATTAAGGATAAAAACATAGTTTTCTCCGCTATAGCAGCCGTCATTATTTTGATAGAACCATTCCCTACGCCACCAATAAATCAAGACGCATTCAACCTTCTCCAATACAGGTTCTTCAGCTTGAATCCCCAGTCCTTCTCTCCCACTTACTACTCGGGTTATGTTTTGGGGAATGCCCATGTACTTCAAGTCATCCTCTTGGTAGGCGCTTTGTACTTTGGATTCACTAAAAGACCATGGTTTTCAGCGTTGCTATTTACATTTGGCTCATTTGACCCGCGTGCTGCACTTCTTGTGCTCCCGCTGCTTCTATGGTATAACAGAAAACGAATACTTCCGTTTATTGTGGGCGCTGCTTCGTTTCTTGCCATTACAAATTTGCCTTTTTTCTTCTACTATGGTATAGAATTTTCATTCTTGCGCAGTGAAACAAGCGGTTCCATCATCACGCTAATGTACTCCTACGATTGGCTTCCGATATATGCAGTTGTAACATTAACCATACTTGAAATAATCAACGCGCCAGAAACACAAAAACGAGTTTTCCACTAACTAGAAAAAAAGAAAATTAGAAACAATAGAACTTTTGCATACTTGCCAAACTTATTTTGGCGATCATTCTTTGCGGATTACTTCGAATTTTTTTGGGTCTCCCTTTACAAGGCCAATTATGTGAACAACAAAATTCATAGCCACTGTTACGTAGCTTGCTGCAGTACCGGCTATAGCGTGTTTCCAGCCCATGCATTTCCCAATGGTGTAGGCTCTAATTGCAAGCCATATGCCTAAAGTCATAAATATAACTGGCAAGATCACTGCCGGTATATTAACGATGCCTAAATAGTATAATGGCAATCCTAACATTCCAATAGAGAATAGCCATAATCCTGAGAAGCCTATTATACTTAACCTAATCCTGTTTGAGAGAGGCAGCATTTTCAGCTTTAAAATTGATACTTGTCCCCAAAACCATCTGCGTCTCTGTGTTACTGCATCGCCAAAAGTTAACGGCGGCAGTATGAAAATTCGTTCTTCCGAATTAAAGATGCTGTAACCCAATACTGCTGCTTTGTGGAAGTAAAAAGAGTCTTCGTTGGTTATCAATTTGTGCTTAGTATTATGGGTAAAGGTGCTTATGTCGTAAGAAACGTTCCTGTCTACTTGACCGCTCATGCAGGTTCCTTCGCCATGAGCCCAAAGTGGATGCCCCAAATTTGTAAAAAAATTGCAGAAGATCCCGCATGCAACACAACGTTCATAGTCAAGAATGGTGTTCCATACGCCGTTTACTTGAGGAGTAATTGTCCCAATGATAATGTCAGCTTGAACGGTTAAGCATTCTTTTATGAACTCAAGGCTAGGCACCGCATCATCGTCACCTTGAAGCAACAAGTAATTTGGTCCCAGCTTACCTTCATCAAATAATTTTTTTCTTAACCGGCGGGCGTATTCTAATGCACGACTTTTGTACAAATCTTCACATACAAAATCTGGAGGAACAACAACAACCTTATCGCATACGTATTCAGCCTTATGAGTATCCCAATCTTCAATAATTACCCAGGTTTCCAAGGGCACAGGCAAAGCATAGTTTTTTACTGTCTCCAATATTTTATTTACGGACTTAACGTTTCCTATCGTGGGTATCTGAAAGATAATTTTGTCAACTTTTTTATCAACCTGCCCCTTCTGTTTCATGAGAGCCGTCTTTCTTGTCCTGTTAAATATTTTTCCAAATCCCAAGATGAAAAGGTAGAGAAGGGGGGAGAGCCAAATCACCGAAATTAAATAATCAAGTATTATCATACTTGTGCCTTAATCCTTATATTTATATTTTTTATCTCGGAAATAAATGTGATACCCCCATGTTTTTCTGGGTTCTTGAGGTCAGCGAAGACATAAGGGAAAAAATCGAAAACTTTGTAACCTAACTTTCTAAACAGAAACTTCTGCGTCCCTTTCACAGTGCTACATCTCATAACATTTATCTTTACCGTTTAAGCGCTTTCTTATCTATTTAGCGTTCCTTTATCTAACAATTCTTAAAAGCTTTGCTACAGATTCCCTCCAATTCAAGCCCTTGAGGGTAACAAATTGATTAAAAAGCAGCGTACTAAAAAGTAGTGACTTGATTTTCAGTCGGAAAGATACAACCAAAGCTTATCCTTTGTGCGCTTCGCTAACAAATGAAATGTTTTTTAAAACTCGCTAACAAACTGGGACTTTTTTAAAAAGAAAAATTGGAAGTTGGCGCCGGGAATGGGATTCGAACCCATGCGGACCAGAAGGTCCACGGGCTCTCAAGGCCCGCGCGTTAACCACTCTGCCATCGGGATGCCCAACAATTGTTGAAGCATTATCCCGGCGCAATTTCCCAGCGCCAATTGGCTAATTCTGTCTTTACCTCAATAAAATGTTTGCGCGTATTTTTTTACCGACATACTTTTTCAGTAGCAGTGGATAAATTATTGTGTTTTTAAAGCAAAGTAATTAACCAGCAACTGCTACTTTTCTTGGCATGGCAGCAAAATCAATAGTCGTAGAGGTCCCAAAGGATATATTGGATGCCATTTACGCTGGCGCTAAGCAACTTTACCCGCGGGAAAGTTTTCTGCTCTTAAGAGGCAAAAAAAGCAAAGACACCATCAAAATAACGGATCTTGTTTTGGCTCCTTTCGCTGCTCATGGACATGGGTTTGCTCATTTTAATCCGTACATGTTTTCTGGAGATTTCTCGCTAGTAGGCACCGTACATTCTCATCCCTCAGGAAATATTTCACCAAGCCACGTGGATATGAATCACTTTTTTGGGAGAATCCTCATGATTGTAGGCTACCCATTTGAAGGGAAAGGCTGCATTGCAGCATATGATTGCAACGCTGAGAAATTGCCAATAATGATTACTGACCCAATAGGCGAAGATTTTGAGGACGAAAATTTTGAGGACGAAAATTTTAAGTAATATGCTAAGCTCTTTTTACAGCCATTTCATATTCACGCAAGAATTCAAGTGCGAATTTGTCAGCGTTTTTCTCTGTGCCCCGATGCAGTTTATCTACCGCTTTGCTGCGTAGGTGATGATAGAACTCGTGGATAATCACGAAGGGGTTTGCCAGTATATCGCTGTTTAGTACCGAAATGGTCTCGTTTTTTGTGGTGTAGCAGCCGAACGCTTTAATCTTGTGGCCTTTCGGTAGGCCTACTTTTAAGGTGGGAACATTGACTTTGTAGTTTTTTGCTAATAGTGTGAGCGCTTCTTCTGTTTTTCCGTTGAGTATAAGCCAGACTACTGCTGGTTTAAAATTGTTCTGCGCCATTGTGCCGTCAGCAATACAAGGCTGCGCTGCTTAATTAATGCGTTCAATTTATCTGGGAAAGGGTTGGTGCTTTTTACTTGTTGAAGTTGAGTGTTAATAGTAGGGAGGGAGAAGCTTGTTGTGATTTTAGCGTTAAATTAGAATGTGCTCAGGGAGCTGAATCAGCATAAAAGAATGCTTATGTAGGGGGTTATTCGCCGTAGGTGCCTCTTCTGATTTTCTCAGCTAACAAATGAATAAATTCAATCGGCCAAACGTCATCGCATACATCGTCAGTTAATATTTTTCGTTGATGATACATAGAAATTAAATCATTTTTCAGCAGAAGTATTAAGAGGAACTGGTGACCGTAGGTTCTTTTGAATAGTGCATATTTGCGAGCTTGTTTTTTGGTCATTTCAAAATGTGGTTCAAGAACTATTTTTCTTCCTTGAACTGTTTTTTCCAGAATAAAATCGGGCGTGTAAATTTCATTATTCGGCAGAGGGAAGCTAATCGTTTCGTAACCATATGCAATGTGCATCCTTAAAAGAGTTAGAGCGGTTTTTTTCTCCCATCCGCTTTTGTAGCGGCTCATTTTTTGGTAATAGGCTTGGGACAGACCAGTTATTTTTTGCATTCGGTCAAGAAAATCAAGAGCTGTTTTCAGCGTGTACCGGTTCAGTGTTTTTTGTCTCAGCCATCTGCCCAAGAGGAAAAAGGGATAATCAACCTTTGCGGGGTCTTTTGGAAAAAGCTGCTTTGCAAAATCAGTTATTTTTTGCCTTGCCATTGCTGCTGTGTGTTCGTCTCTCCATAGTGATGACGAGGCTGAATTTATTATCCCTAGGCTCGCTGCTACGTTGGCGTTTTCTTTGGTCAATGGAACGTAGAGGTCTTCTGATAAAAGATGGTCGTAGATTTGCAGGTCAGGTTGAGGTCGCACCATCCAACGCATGTAAATCCACGCCTTATCCACGTGTGGTCCACTAAATGCTTTGATGTTTTGTGAGATGTCCTCAACGAAATCCTTGGGCTTACTAAATTTTTGAGCATATTTTAACAAATTTCTTTCTGCGTTAGTTTTAACAAATATGTTGATGGAAGCCAGGATTTCTGATGCCCTTTTTTTGTTTGGACCCAAGTCATAATAAAAATCAGATTTCACGATTTCTTCTTCAAAAATATGTGCTTTTTTGATTTCTAAAAGGCTGTTGCCAAAGGCTTCATGGAGATACGATAGCAGCATTCTAGCGTTTTCAGGGTAACCTACTACTGTATCATCAAGTATAGATGCAGCCAGTAAAAAGTAGTGAGCAATGGTTTTCCGTTCTTCATAACTTTCGGAGTACGGATTAAAAGGCAACCTTGGACTCATACGTCGGTCCCATTGGATATCAACAACGTTAGAGTTCTTGTTGATGAAATCGACAAGTAAAGAGAGCACTTCGTCAGTTGCCATAGCCATACCCAGTTTATTGACTATATATGCATTTAGGGGTTTAAAACTGCTATTATGTAGGACCATTCAATTAAAAAAATATTTTTGATCCTAAAGACTGGGAAATAGATTAATAGAGGCGGCAATTTGAATATGCATTACAGCGAAAAAGACGAAGCGCCTATATAGGAAAACACTGCAAAAACTAAGGACATGTGGGCCGGTCGTCTAGCCTGGTTAGGACATCTGCTTGACGTGCAGAAGGTCGCCGGTCCGAATCCGGTCCGGCCCACCTCAAACCAATCCGAGACATTTCCTTTGGTATTGTAAGTGAACCGAAATACCAACAAACCAGAATGAATTTTGCTCCAGCTTCTGACCATTTATCTTTCGCGCGCCCGCTAGAGTTCTAGTTAAGTATTTGGGTGGCGTTTCGAGTTCAAACTCTGCATCGGCGCAACATCATTTTGAATAATCCTTTAGACCGCAATTTTCATTTCCTTAAGAATCTGAGCGTGCAATAAGAATCCTGTTCCAAGACAGCTGTATGAAAATCGCTTTCAGTCTGAACTAACTCTGGGTTTTCAAATGTTCTCCGATGTTTTTCCCGTTGGTAGTCCTCGGTGAATTCTTTGATGGATTTTGAAACCTCATTTTCTAAGAGAGTCATATTCTGTCCCCTGACAAAAAAATTGAAAAAGAAAACGTGTTTTTGATTGTTTGAATCTGCATATAACATATATTAGGATGCGTTGTATAAAATTACTAGTTAGTCACAAAAGTTAGTGATTCTAGTGACCGAAAATGAAATAGTCTCGGTTCTAAGAGATTTCGGGTTGACAGAAAAAGAAGCCGAAGTCTACTTATTTCTTGCAAAAACTGGTGTTCAACGAGCAGGTGAAGTTTCGAAACGCCTGAAGATGCATAAGGCACAGGTGTATCGTATTTTAGAGGTCTTGCAAAGCAGGGGACTGATAGAGGCAACACTGGAATTCCCAGCACGTTTCGTGCCCATATCGTTTGAGCATTTTCTTGATATGACAATAAGAGCCAAAAGGGAAGAAACCTATCAGCTTGAAGTTAGGAAAAGCGAGTTGCTAACCCGTTGGGAATCCATAATTCCAGATAGACCATTACCCCAGCAAGCAAAATTTACAGTCATTAAAGGAAGAGAAAACATCTATTCCAGAATTCTAGAGTTGATTGAGCATGCGAATATGGAGGTGCTGGCTATGACCGATAGCATAAGTATCATCAGGTCAGAGCAAGCTGGAATATTTGACTTTACCGAGAAGAACGATATCAGATTCAGAATCTTAACGAACGTTACAAAAGAGAATTATAGATTTGTAAAGACAGTTCTTCAGAGGACTTTGCCGAAACATATCGAAATTGAAGGACGCCACAAAGACTTAGGAGCCAAACCATATCCTCGTTTCGTGATTAGGGATAATGAAGAAATCGTTTTTTTCGTGACACCGACAGAGGACGCATCTGCTCCAAATCGAGAAGACACCGTCCTATGGACCAATAGCCGAGAAATTGTTTCAGCACTTAAAATCTTCTTTGAAGAAACATGGGGTGAAGCAACAGATCTTGGAATAAGAATAAACGAGATTGAAACGGGAGCATCGACGCAGGAAACGGTCATTGTCAGAGATGCAGAGGAAGCCTATCAAAGATTTTGTAAAGCAATAAGAGAAGCAAAAGAAGAACTAATTGTAGTTTCCAATTCGAAGGGCTTCACTGAGGTGTTGTCGAATTGTCTTCTATCTCAACTATCTGAAAGACCTATAACAGTACATATTCTGGTTTCATTAGATTTGGAAAATTTGGAAGCGGCGGAATTACTTTCCAAACATTATCGGGTGAAATATTCCGATGCTATTCACTCGACTATAGCAATCGTTGACGGCGGGCAAATGTTCATGTTTAAAGCGCCCTTGTCAGTCAAGAAAAAAGCTGAGCCTTCGGTGTATTTTGATCACTTGCTGTATACAAACGACGCCGATTACTTAAGAAGCATGAGAACCATGCTGGATGATTTGTGGAATAAGTCGCTTGACCTCTCTGATATGAATGTTGGAGCGGCGATGAGGTCGCCGCCAATAACGATATCGGCTGAGTCCCCGGTGTCCGAAGCTATCGCCTCCATGCTTACAAATAACATTGGTTCAGTGATTGTTGTCAAGGGCGAAAAGCCTGTAGGCATAATAACAGAAAAAGACGTCCTTAACCGATTAGTTGGTA
>Ga0326727_10005093_pt1 | contig 38107 bp, 32 predicted proteins | sample MB2enrmetagenome_FD_207643 | JGI IMG/M metagenome (GOLD analysis project Ga0326727, IMG submission 207643) | Lab enriched peat soil microbial communities from McLean, Ithaca, NY, United States - MB29MY | ecosystem: Environmental > Terrestrial > Soil > Wetlands > Peat | place: USA: New York... | reverse complement strand
CCAGGAAGATAAGGGGAGAGCAATTCCCATGCATGATCGCTCAAGTCGTGACGGTGATACGCTGCTGGTCGCATTCTTATGCAACCATTTTCGCATACCGCGCCATCTCGTGACGACACTACCTAGTCTTTACACCCACTCGCCGGTTTGCAGATACTCATCGACGGCCTTGGCTGCTTTGCGGCCGGCGCCCATGGCAAGAATCACGGTGGCGCCGCCGGTGACAATGTCGCCGCCGGCAAAGACACCCTTCTTCGAGGTCCGTCCCGTCTCCGGATCGGCGACGATGTAGTTGCGTTTGTTGGTGGCCAGATCCGGCGTTGTGCTCTGGATCAGCGGATTAGCCGTAGTGCCCACGCCGATGATGACGACACTGGCCGGCAAAATGTACTCCGAGCCCTCGACCGGCACCGGACGGCGGCGGCCGCTGGCGTCTGGCTCGCCCAGTTCCATGCGCACGCAACGCGCACCGGTGAGCCAGCCCTTTTCGTCGCCCACAAACTCGACCGGGTTGGTCAACATGCGGAACTCGATGCCTTCTTGCTTGGCGTGGTGCACTTCTTCGAGGCGGGCGGGCATCTCGGCTTCAGAGCGGCGATAGACCAGCGTGGCTGATTTGGCGCCCAGCCGCTTGGCCGTGCGCACCGCGTCCATGGCCGTGTTGCCGCCGCCGACCACGATCACGTCCTTGTCGCGGCAATCGTAAATGGGCTCATCGTACTTGGGGAACTGGTAGGCGCGCATCAGATTGGTACGGGTCAAAAACTCGTTCGCCGAGTAGACGCCATTCAAGTGTTCGCCGGGAACCCCTAAAAAGACCGGCAAACCTGCGCCGGTAGCGACGAAGACCGCGTCGAAGCCCTCGACGCGCATCAACTCGTCGAGCGTCACGCTCTTGCCGACGACCACGTTGGTCTCGAACTCCACGCCCATGCGGCGCAAGTTATCGACTTCAATCTTGACAATCGATTTGGGCAGCCGGAACTCGGGAATGCCATAGACCAGCACGCCGCCCAGTTCGTGCAGCGCCTCGAAGACGCGCACGCGATGGCCTTTCTGAATCAGATCGCCTGCGGCGGAAAGTCCTGCCGGACCGCTGCCAACGATGGCGACGCTTTTACCTGTTGACGGCGCAATGGGTGGCAAACCAAGCTGTCCGCTTTCGCGCTCGAAGTCGGCGATAAACCGCTCCAGATTGCCGATCGCGACCGGCTGGCCTTTCTTGCCGACCACACAGCCGCCCTCGCACTGGGTCTCTTGCGGGCAAACGCGGCCGGTAATCGCCGGCAGCGCGTTATCCTCGCGCATTTTGGAGGCGGCGGCCAGATACTCGCCGGCGCAGATCAGATCGACGACATCACGGATCTTGACGCCCACTGGGCAATCCACCTGGCAGCCTGGCTTGCCGCAGCCGATGCAACGCGAAGCCTCGGTGGCGGCCTGTTCAACGTTCAAACCCTGGTTGACTTCGGAAAAATTCGTCGCCCGGAGCTGTGGGTCCGCTTCCGGCATGTGCACGCGGGCAATCTTCATGCGCTCTTTGAGAGGCAGCGTATTTGTTTTCTCCATGACTACTTCTCCTCTCTGGCGCGAGCCACTTCAAATTTAGAAGCTTCTTCGATTTTTTGGGCGATGCTGGCGCGCAAACCGGCCAGTTCCTCTTCCTTGTGCAACTGGAAGTCCTTGAGCGATTCGCACTCCTGACTGCGATACATGGCATTGCGCTGCATGAGCACCTCGAAGTTGACCTGCGAGGCGTCAAACTCAGGGCCGTCAACACAGGCGAACTTGCTCTGGTTGCCCAGCAGTACGCGACAACCACCGCACATACCCGTGCCATCGACCATCACCGAGTTCAAGCTAACCATGGTCTTGATGCCCAGCGGCGCGGTGACCTGGGCCACGGCGCGCATCATGGGAACCGGGCCGACGGCGAGAACGAAGTCCGGCTTGTTGCCGGCGGCGATCATCTCGTTGAGCTTTTTCGTGACCAGTCCCTTTTCGCCATAGGTGCCATCGTCGGTCAAAATATGGGCTTCGCTGCTGTTGGCCCGCACTTCGTCCTCAAAGACCACCATCTCTTTGCTGCGCGCGCCTTCGACGAAGATGACGTGGTTGCCGGCTTCTTTCAGCGCTTTGGAGGTGGGCAGCGCCATCGCCGTGCCCACGCTGCCGGCCAGAATCATCGCCGTGCCGTACTTTTCAATCTCCGACGGATGACCGAGAGGACCGACGATATCGAGGATCGAATCGCCTGCTTCTAGGCAGTTCAAGAGTGACGTGGTTTTGCCCACGGCTTGGGCCACGATGGTGATCGTGCCCGCCTCCGGGTCGGCGCCCTTGATGGTCAAAGGAATACGCTCACCCTCTTCCCGCAGACGCAGAATCACAAACTGTCCCGGGCGCTGTTTGCGCGCGATGCGCGGCGCCTCAATCACAAATTGCTTGATATTGAGGCCGGCCGTGCGAGCCTCTAAGATCTTGTACATAGTCCCGTCTCGCCCCTCTGGATTCATCCGCCCGCCAAAGCGCGGAAAAGCACGGTGACGGCTAAGCCGCCTGCCTTGCTTCGTTGCCATGGCGAATCTTGCTCCGCGCGCGGATCGGTACGCGGTTTCCGGTGCTCATTCCGGTGCCATTTTTCGTACAGTGAGATTATTCAGGTCAAAGTCGCTCCTGGGTGTGACGCGAGTCACGGTGATCTTCTCATACTTTCACGGCTGGGACACGCTTCCCCGCGATATAGCTCAGCCTTCTGCCTAGATTCATCGACGGAACTTCGACAAAACGATATGTCGCCCACGAGACGGCAAGACTGAGAACAAAAACCAGGCCGAGAATCGCCTTGAATGGCATTCGGCCATCGAGCAGATGCACGCAATACAGCAAAACGACATAGTGCATCAGATACAGGCTATACGATCTTATACCCGCCCAGCGGACCGGCGCCCAACCGAGAAACCGCCTGCAAACATCGGCATTCAAGCTGAGAACGATGAGGCCGCCGGCGCTTAGCGCCTTCAACCATTGCGAGATCAGCACGGTAAGCGGCAGCGAATGCAGGATCTTCCATTTCAAGATCCATGGCCCAACCAGCAGATAGCCACCCACGCAAACGATGCCCAGCGCGATTTTGGCCGGCCGCGTTAATCCCTTCCACCACACAGCAATGGCTGCGCGGTCGCGCGCCAGAAAGATGCCCAGAATGAAAAAGCCCGCAAAGTAGAGAGTATCCACCAGCGATCTGCCAAATTCAGCGCCCCCATATGTATCGGCAGCGATCGATAGCGCGGAAAGCAGACAGATCATGACGACCGGCCATCGTGTTTTGTAGCGCAGAACAAAAGCGCAAAGCAGCGGAAAAAAGAGCGAGATGCGCATCTCGTAGACCAGCGACCAGATGGGAGGATCGAACTGCTCAGTATTAAATTCCCCTAAAAATGCGAGATGCCGGCCCACCAGCGACAGATTCACCGGCTCCGACCAGACGCGGTGAAACCAGTCGCAGCCGGTAACGGCTCCATGCAGCCAATACGCTCCCGCGACAGAGAGTGCGAGCGCGGCAAGATAAGGAATGTAGATGCGGAAGACTCTCCGCACCAGAAATACCGCGTAGGGCTGAGGCCGGCCAGCGACCGCCGGCAGAGAGAGCACGAATCCGCTGAGTACAAAGAAGAGAAGCACGGCGCCGTCGCCGCCCAGAACCACTGGAAGCAAAATGGCCCGGACCAGATGCGGAACCGGACCTGTTCGGGCATCTTCGATCCACAGCTTCACCAGATGATGCATCACAACCATCAGCGCGGCCAACCCGCGCAGCGAGTCAAGCTCGGTCAGGCGATCCGGTGGCGAAAGTGCGGAGGAAGATGCTTGCATAGTGCCCGGTTTCACGAAACCGCGGACGCACGCGCTTTTTCCCGTAATAGATACAGCCCCCAGGCCGAGAGCGTGCAGTTGTCGCGGACCTTTCCCTCCCGCATCATCTGCTCGAATTCGGCAAGGGGAAGGTTGCGAACCACCAGGTCGTGCTCCTCGGGTTCGCGCTGTGCAGGAACCTGCGTAAGACCTTCGGCAAGAAACACATACATCTTCTGCCGCATCAATCCATAAGCGATCCAGAGCATACCCAGCCGGGTCATCCGCGCGGCTTCAAGGCCAAGTTCTTCCTTGAGCTCGCCGCGGGCCAGCTCCTCGGGGTCGGCAACCTCCCGCTCCCAACTGCCCTGCGGCAACTCGATGGCCTGCTCCTGAACGGTGTAGCGGAACTGCTCGGCCAGCCAGATGCGGCCATTCTCGATAGGCAAAATGATCGCCGCATCGTGCTTTTCGACCACGCCGTAGATGCCTTTTTCGCCGTTGGAGCGCAGAATCTCGTCCTCGCGCAGGCGCATCCAGCGGTTGCGATAGACCTCGCGGCTGGACAGCGTCGTAATGGAGGGGCGGCTGCTTGTTTCCATGAAAAATGCCTTGCCTGGAATGGGATTAACAACTTACTTGAACGACGGAACAGGGCGAAGTCTGCCGCCATTGCGCCAGAAACTCGGTCACCGACGAGGATTGCATCGAGCGCATGGCCTCGAACTCACCGCCCCGCTGGCTATAGATCAAAGCGCCGTGTTCGTCGAGAACGGCCAGCGCGGGCACGCCTTTTTTGAGCGGGACTTGATACTTGTCAGCCAGATCTAGATTGGCGTCCATGTGGCCGATGTTGACGTGCACCAGCACATAGTTGGCATCCAGCAGCGGCTTGTTGTGCTCGTCGTGAAAGTAGAGGTCGAGCATTTTGCAGTCCGGGCACCAGTTGCCGCCAAAATCCAGAAGAACGCGCTTGTGCGTGGTGGCCGCGATCTTCAACGCGGCACTCAGATCCGCCTGCGCCTGCTCCGGCTGGGGATAGATGGTGTGCGCGGCCGGCGCGGTGTTTTTTTCCTTGCAGGCCACCAGGCAAAGCAGGCCGGCCAGAACGAGATACTTGACGGTTTTCATCGGGGATACAACGACCTCTGCATCCAGTCTGCCATAAGACCGGCCGCCGGAGCTGGCCGGCCGGTGATTGTGCCCGCACGTTTGTGCGACAATAAAAGCTTACGAGCGTGCGCGGAACCGACCAGAGCGCGCGGAGGATTGCATTATGGGAGATCTTCTCCAGCCGACACACTTGCTGGTGATTGCCGTTTTATTGCTGATCATCTTTGGCGCCAAGCGGCTCCCGGAACTCGGCAAAGGCCTGGGCGAGGGATTGCGGGGCTTTAAAGAGGGCGTGAAGGGAGTCGCGGAACCAGCGACGGCTCAGCCCGTACAGCAGGCCGCCATCAATGCACCGGCGCAAAGCGTGACGCTGCCTGCCGGCAAAGCCAATTATCGTTGCCCAAGCTGCAAAAACATTCTTTTGGCAAGCGCGCCCGTTGCCAATGCGGTGGATGAGAAGGGCTTTTGCCCCGAGTGTGGCACCCAGTTCGACAAGAAAACGGCGATGGTCTAGTTTTGCAAGGCGTGGCTTCGCAGCCTTTTGAGAGATGCATCCGGAGCCGCATGAAGTGTCAGGATATGACTTCTGCCGTGTCATAAGAACCATCAAATCCCTCAGGGGCTTAAGGCTCCTGGGGGATTTTCTTTTCCCCTTCAACTGCGTAGTGTGCTTGATCAGCAAGCTCTTTCTTCCTTGATGGATTGGCGCGGCTGAAATCGGCCTTTGCAAAATTGGATCTGTGTGCAAGATGAAAGGCCTGTGCCAATTGGCGCAGGCCTTTCATCTTCTCCAGAAATTCAAGACTGCCTATTTGTAGTCCTGCGCCGAGGGGTAGTAGCCCGGCTTGGCGGTGACGATCACATGGGGCCGGTCGACGCGCACATCGATCGCGCGGTACTTTCCATCGAAGATCGACTCGTGACTCAGATAGCCCAGCGTGTACTGGGTACGGGCCTCTTCGGCGATCCTGGCGTAACTCTTCTCCATATTGTTCACGCTGCCCTCGGAGAACATATCGCCACCGGTCGCGGCCACGTACTTATACAGAATGTTGTCGTAGACGCCGGTGTAAGGCACGTGGAAGCGGTCGAGCCAGCCCTCGCCCCAGTGGGCCGAGTCGCCCACAATCGTGGCGTAGACGGCAATTTTGTTGGTTTGCAGGTAGCGCACCACCTCTTTCCAGGTGGCTTTGCTGCCGTACTCCTTGCCATCGGAGATGACAAAGATCATCCGCCGCCGTTCCTTGGGCCGCGCCGCGAGTTCCTTGGCCGCCTCCAGAATGGCGTCGTTGAGGGTGTGAATCTCCTTGGGAACGTTCATTGTGATGCCGTTGCCCGCCGATTTGCCCTCTTGCAGATTGGGATCGATGCAACTGCCGTTTTTGTAGATGCTGCAAGCACCCGATAGCGGACCACTATTGATAGGCGCTTGAGGATCGGTGCCGATGGCCTGCGCCAGCGAGAGCACGGCCGGCAGCCGTTGACCCTGCGCGCCGGTAAAGCCGGTCCACTCTTTGGCGCCGTTGGCGTAGGTATAGACGGCGGCCTCGTCGTAGGGCGTCAGCGCACCCTGAATCGAACCCAGCGACAGGTTGACCTCGCGCATCACGTTCGAGGGCAGCGTCTGGTCGATGACGAAAGCCACCGAAAGCGGCGTCGGGTCCACGCTAAAAGCCTTCAGCGGCTCGTAGCTGTTGTTCTCGTAGACCTTGAAGTCGCGCCAGGTGAGCCCGGCCACCAGATTGCCCTTCTCGTCCTTGACGGTCACGGGAACCTGGACAAAGTTCGTGTAGGTAACGAAGGTCGCGGCGGCGGCATTGCCGATCACTGGCTCTGCATCCTGCGCGCTATCCTGCGGCCGGACGACCGAGGTCGGTGCCGGGGTGGCGGGTTTGGGCGGCTCGGCTGCCGGCTGTGCCGGGACAGTCTTGGAGGCGGTGGTTCCTGTCTGCGCGCCCGTCGAGCCCAGCCCGGGGGTCACGCCATTTACGCCCAGCAGCGGCGCTTGCGCCTGCGGGGTCGGCGCATCGGGCACGGCCGTCTGTTGCTGCGCGAGCGCTCCCGAGGCCAAAACCAGCCCTCCACTGAGAAGCGCCGCCGGCGCAATCACTCTCCATCCGACGTTCACAGCGATTTCTTCCTCCCTCGGGCCTTTCCAGGCAGCCGCACAAGTCTGCGGCAGCCCTTCTTCTGGCCGTACCTCACAGAGTATCAGACGCAACAGACCGGCAGTGGTTGCTTTGAGCCGGATACAATCTATCTGCTCCCTGGCTCGGCCCATTTTCGTCTAATTGAATGGAAACGTCTCTGTTTTTCGTCAAAGGGGTCAGTATGCAGCTACGTACCGGAATCGCCGCACTCTTGCTCACCCTGTCGGCTCTGGCCGCCTGGGGCCAGCTCGCGCCCTCGCCCGACGCCTCTCCGGTGAGCAATGCTCCCGCTCCGCCGCCCGATGAGACCCCGGTGGCCACCTTTAAGATGAACGTCAGCCTGGTCGACATGTTCTTCACGGTCAAAGACGCGAAGGGCAATCTGGTTCCGCATTTGAACCGTACCAACTGCTCGGTTGTTGAAGACAAGGTTCCGCAGACGCTCAAGAGCTTTGTCGCCGAAACCAATCAACCGCTGACGCTGGGCATTCTGCTGGACACTTCGGGCAGCCAGCAGCGCGTATTGCCACTCGAACAACAGGCCGGCGGCGAATTTTTGCAGGAGGTGCTCCGCTCCAAGGACGAAGCCTTTCTGGTCTCCTTCGATGTGAACGTCGACCTTTTACAAGACTTTACCAACAGCCCGCGCATGCTTTCGCGCGCTCTCGACAAGGCGCAGATCAATACCGCTGGCGGCAACGGCGCGGGGGGCATTCCCGGCGCCGGCGGCGGAACCATCCCCACGGTGGGCGATCCCAAGGGCACGCTGCTCTACGACGCCATCAATCTGGCCGCCAACGAGAAACTCAACAAAGAGACCGGACGCAAGGCGATGATTGTCCTGACCGACGGCGAAGACCAGGGCAGCCGCACCAAGATCGGCGACGCGATCGCCGCCGCCAATCGCAATAACGTGATCGTTTATGTGATCCTGATCGCCGACCGCGAGCTGTATTGGAGCAATGGAGAGGGCTACTTTGGCTACTCGGCGGCCAAACGAATTGCCGACGAGACCGGCGGCCGCGTCATCGACGTGGGCAACAACGGCAAAAAACTTCAGGCCGCATTTCAGCAGATCCAGGACGAATTGCGTACCCAGTACGTCGCCAGCTACGTCTCCAGCAACACCGCGCAGGACGGCAAGTTCCGCCGCATCGCAGTGGAGTGCAAAGGCGACGGTGGCGAAAACTTAAAGGCACAAGTCCGCAAAGGCTACTACGCGCCCTCGGCGGGGAATTAGCGCAGGGGTCTTTTGCGTTGCGCAGAAAGACATTCCTGTTTTGCTGCGGCGATGCATCCTGCCCATGATTCGATTTTTTGATCTTTTTCAGCCGCTCAGGCAGACTGGTGGGACCAAGCTTCGCTTCGGTTCCCCAGGCTGCGCGCCTGGGACTACCTTCTGCCGTTCGCTGAAGTAAACTTCGTAAAAATATTTCTCATGCTTTTCAACGAAAACAATTTACGCGGATTTCCCGGCTCGGTTATTTAGAAGATTTTGAGTCTCAGCGCCTGGTTGCCGCCGCCACTGTCTCGTTTTCGGTCACACCATTACTCTGGTTCCGCAACTCCGTTATCTGGCGCAGAAAACGGCACGTCGCTACTATCGGCATTAAGAAAGAAAACTTGAGACCGCCAAGAAAGAATCTTTTCCCGGCCCAGGAAATTTCCCAACGAGGTAGCGCCATGACCAGCCCTTGCACCGCTCAGGAAAGTTTCGAAATCAGCCCGCGTTTCCGTAAAACCATTGAAGAGCGGATCGAGCGTCTGGAACGGGATTCCAAGTTCGACGAGGCGCAGATCGATCACCTCGACGATATCGACCACATCCGCCGCCAAATGCGTCTGGTCGCCGCCCAGCGCGCCGAAGCTCTGCGGCTGCGGCTGTTCCTGGATCGCGCCCGCACTCGCCTGCCCCGCCCTCTGATCGAACTCTAACGCCCGCCGCATGGCGAGGGGCAAAGATCAGAGAACAGGGACCATCCAGTACATAGAGGCCATTACATCAAAACATAAAAAAGCTCTCTGTTCTCTGATCTCTGCCCTTCGCAACCGACCGAATAACTGGTTTACAAAGCACGATTCCGCTTCATCAAGCCCGTCCTGTCTCCGCCCTGGAAAGAGAAATTCATCCCCAAGCCGAGGGTCGGGATTTACAGCCATCTGCCCCGCACCAAGGCCGATGCAAAATGGCCGTTTTTCCGGTCGCGATGCACATGCTTTCAACAGATTTTCATCTACGCAAGTGACAGAGAAATTTGATGCTAGCGGTTTTGCACTTGTTTCAGGCGGATTTTCACCTGCGTGTTCGCCTTATATTCTCTCTTCCCACGATCTTCCGCTCCACGTACTCTTCAAATCGTTGAGCACAGTGCATTGTCGTAGCCGGCCCATTGGCCGATGCGGCATAGAATGTGCCCTGCATCGGAAAGAAGGCTGACTCTTCAAGGAATCGCCCCTCGATAGCTGACCGGAGTGAAAGATGGCAACCGCTGAGGTTGCGCATCTGTGCGCCGTTTTGCGGTATCGGAGCTGTTCTTCGCCTAGAGCCGTGGCTCTTTTTTCCCCATGGACCCCAATTGATCAATACGCAAGCCTGTCCTTTAAACGGGCCAGGAGTTGTGTTGTTGTTTGCCAGGCCCTAAACAAATTGCAGTAAGGAGCCAATCCCCCGCCCATGCGCCCGAAAAAAGTAATTCTATGCGTAAACAATAATGAGCAGGAGCTTTCCGTACTCCGGTTCATGCTGATGACCAACGGATATCGCGTACTGGCCGCCGCCAATGGCCAGGATGCGATTGCCATATTCTCTTCGGCGCCGCAGATCGATTTGGTTCTGGCCGACGCCCATATGCCGCAGATGAGCGGCAGCCAACTGGTGGAGCGGCTGAAGCGGATCGCCAGTCATGTGCCAATGATTTTGCTGAGCGACGCGCATCCGGCCAACGCCGAGATTCATTCTGCCGACGCCATGCTGGCCCGCAAGAACTGCCCTCCGCAAGAGCTGCTGGAGCGCATCAAGGCGATGAGCGCGCGCAAGCGCGGCCCGCGCAAGGGCGCGCAGCGCGTCACGCACATCGAGGAATTTGCCGCGGCATCGTAGAGCATTTTGCCGTTTGTTTTTGAGTGAAAACGAAGCGCCCCACTCAGGCCGCGCTGTTGCTGTTGCGGCGGGAGTGGGGCGAAGTTCTTGGCGGCCATGCTCGATGGCGCTCTATGCCGGCTCGACCTCGATCTTCTTTGTGCCGGCGTCGAGCTTCACAATCTTGAACGAGCGCGTCTGGCCCGCGGCCAGCGGCTGGGGACCGGCCGAAGCCGCCGGAGTGTTCCCCTTCCAACGATCCTTGAGCAGCGACGAAAGTTGCGAGAGATCGGGTTTGCCCGCGGTTGCAGCGGCTGAAGTTGCCGGCTGTTTTTGCGCCGCAGGCGCGGCTGCCGCACCGCTGGTGCCCGCACTGCATTTGCAACGGATTCCCTCGCCCAGTTCGACAATGGCGCCGGAACCCGTCAATTCAACCACGCGGCCTGAAACACGGTCGCCGACCTTGTGCTCGGCGATGTATTCGTCAATGCTGGTCGGCAGCAGTTGCTTCATCGAGAGCTTGATCTGGCGCTTTTCCGCGTCGATGGCCAACACCAGCGCTTTTACGCGCTGGCCCTCGCGCACCTCTTCGCTGGGATGATTCAACCGGCGGTCGGCAACCATCTCGCTGATGTGCACCAGCCCCTCGATGCCCTCGGCGATCTCGACAAAAGCGCCGAAGTTCATCAGCTTGGTCACCGGGCCTTCAATCGTGGAACCCACGGGGAAGTTGCGCCCGGCCTCGACCCAAGGATCGGCCAGGGTCTGCTTAAGTCCCAGGGCAATGCGGCGCTCTTCGGGTTTGACGGAAAGGATCACGGCCTCCACGCGCGCGCCCACTTTGAGCATGTCTTTGGGATGCCGGACTTTCTTATTCCACGACATCTCGGAGACGTGAATCAGTCCTTCCAGGCCAGGCTCGATTTCGACGAAGGCGCCGAAGTCGGTGAGCCGCACCACCGAGCCCGAGACGCGCGCGCCGGACTGGTAGCGACTGGTCGCGGTCTCCCACGGCTCGGGCTCAAGCTGCTTGAGGCCAAGCGAGATTTTGCCGCTCTCGCCGTCGATCTTGAGGATGCGGACGCGAATCTCCTGGCCCGCGCTGAGCACGTCTTCGGGCTTGGCGATGTGCGAGCGCGAGATATCGCTGATGTGCAGCAGGCCGTCGAGGCCGGGAGCGATTTCAACAAAGGCGCCATAGGGCATGAGGGTGCGCACTTTGCCGGTGACCGTCTCACCTTCCTGGAGCGAGGCGCGGCGGACTTGAAGCTCGGCCCGCGACTGCTCTTCAAGCACTACGCAGCGATCGACAACCACATCTTCATCGGTCACATCGAGCTTGGTGATGCGGCAACTGATCTGCTGGCCGACCAGAGCTTCCAGCTCGGCGGCATCGCGGGTTCCGCTGCGGCTGGCCGGCATAAAGGCGCGCACGCCAATGTCGACCCGGAGCCCACCCTTGACCACCTCGGTCACGGTGCCAGCCACGGCGGCCTTTTCGGCAAAGGCGCGCTCGATGGCCGACCAATCCTTAGGCTGCTCGACGCGGTGGCGCGAGAGCTGGTAGTAACCCTCTTCGTTGCGTCCGGTGATCGAAACCGGGAAGGTGTCGCCGACCTGTACTTCAGCGGCGTTTTTCTCGAAAGCCGAACGCGGCAGAGCGCCTTCGGTCTTGTAGCCAACGTCGAGAAAGACCTGATCGGCGGTGAGCGAAACAACCCGGCCCTGCAACTGGCGATCCTCAGGTCGGCGCTTGTGTGAACGTTCGAAGGCAGACAGAGCGTCGGCAAAGGACTCGTCTTCCTGCTCTTGCTCTGGCGCGGATGTGTATTCAACCGGCGCCGGCGCGCTGTTCTGGCTGGTCGCGGCGGCAGCGGGTTCCGCGGCAACTTCGGCGGCAGTGGATTCAGGCGGCAATGGAGAGATTGTGTCTTCAGTCATGATGATGGGTCCGCAAACATTGTTTCACGAACCGGTGAGCACGCACACGCAAGAAGCTCTCTCGGGGAGGGACAATACCTCTTGCCGCGTTGGAAAATGCAGCGCCAGAGCGGCCGCAAACATGTGTTTTCGGACATGTTCTACGGCCGTTTCTGGGCTATTTTGCGATGACCAGCGGCGCAGCCGCGCCGCTGCATTTAGCCCTTGGCGGGCCGGGTCAGATATTGGATCGCGTTCGAGATCAGCCGGCGATGGAAGACGCGGTGCATCTGCGTGATCCGGTTGAAGACCAGGCGGCGGCCTTGCCCGTTATAGGCAAAGGTTCCCGCGCCGATCTTGCGGTCGTGGTCGCGGCTGTAGGCGGCCACGATTTCGATGCCATCTCCGTCGACGATCAGTCCGTTCGAGTCCGAGCCCTTGACCTGGTACTCGATGCTCATGGCGCGGTCGCTGGGCAGCCCGTCGTACACGGGGTGTTTGCGCACGAAGAACCAGGTGCCCATCCAGGAGGCGCGCGAAGAGCCCACCAGGCCGCCGAAGGTGAAGCCGGCAGCCTTGGCCAACTGCGCGCCGGCGCCGGTGGCCTGCCCGTCGCTGGTGCAAAGAACTAGCAGCGGAGTGCCCGAGGCAAAATCGGCAACGATGCCACCCGGTAGCTCGGTGGGCGGTATCGACTTGCTGCGCTTGTCGGCGCCCACGTCGTCGGTGCTCACCGTGTCCGTGGGCAGCGCCGTTGGCGGCGAAGCGACAATCACATCGTAGTGGCTGCCGGCGGCAAAGGGCTCGATCACAAGGCCGGGAATCGCCGCCAACTGCGCGGCGATTTCGCTGCTCAGGCCCAGCGTGGCCACGCGCAGATTGTCGAAGTGGCGCGGCGTGGGATCGACGACGTAAATCGTTTGCGAGTGCTCGGTCTCCTCATCGCCATTGAGCGAGAAGTGCGTTCGCCACTCGCCCTCCATCGCGAGCGCGGGGCTTTGCACATTTTCCTGAATCAGATACGAGAGTTGATCCTTCTGGTAGACGGGCGCCGCATAGCTGCCGATGGCGTGGCGCACATGCTTGGGATCGCTGATCGAGAAGGTGAGCTTGCCCGGCGCGTTGCGGTTCGAGTCATTCAGCAGATAGAGATCGAAATCGATCTTGCCACCCAGCGGCGCAACGATTGCCTTCTGCTTGGCCACTGGCCGTACCGGCATGAGCGCGTTGCGGATCGGGTCGGGGTTGGATTTGAAGTCGCGGAAGTTGTCGACCAGTCCGGAGTGGTTCTCCATGGCCGTCGACTCCCATCCGCTGATAGCGGCGTAGTCGTTCAGGTCGCAGATGCGGATGTTTTCCATGAACTGGCCCCAGCTCTCGTAGGCACGGCGGCCGATGGACTGGAAGAGATCGCTGGCGGTGGGAAAGGCCTTGCGGAATCCCCACTTGTCGAGGAACTTGTTGTAGGCATCGAGCAGTTCCCGGTGGTCGGCCAGATCGTAGCTGTGTCTGCCGTGCTTGTTGATCTGCTTAATCAGCGAAGAGTGGTCGTCGATGGAAGCGGCGCCCTTCATCTCGCCCCATTCGACGATCTCGCCGCGATTGCTCGAATTGTAGAGATAGTCTTTGGCGCCGGTATAGTGCTCGTCCTGCCAGATGTCGGAGGGCTGGCCCTGATGCTCGTCCCACCAGCCGCCCATGCCGCCCTCGGCCGAACTGCGGAAGTGCTCGCTATAGGGCTCCATCCAGGCCTGCTTGGAGCGCGAGGCGAAGCCGTCGTTGGCGACGATCGAACGGCTGGGGTCTTCTGCGTGCATCATCCGCAGCACCTGCTCAAGATTGGGATTCGCGAGATCGACCTTGGCCTCGTTCTGCAGGATGTATTCGATGACCGAGGGATGGCTGCGATGGGCGCGGATCATGCCCACGATCTTGGCCTTCATGTAACGCTCGGCAAAGCCGTCGGGCGCATTGGCCTTGCCCACCGCCTGGTAGCCGCCACCCGGCTCCAGACAACGCAGCAGGCCCTTGCGGTCCTGTATCGCCAGCACGTCTTCTTTGGCGAGGTTGCGATGGAAGTTGAGGCAGTTCAAGTTGAATTGCTGGGCCACCATCACCTCTTTTTCGGCCAGCTCGGGCGTGGGGAAGAGGCCATTGAGCGCCCAGAATCCCCAGGAGATGGAGGTGTAGATGCGCAGGCGGCGACCATTGAGCCGGAAAATGGCATCGTTGCCAATTCCCTCCGGCGAAAACCAGCGGAAGCCGAACTCAACATGCCTTTCGGCGGTCAAACTGCCCGCGGTCCATACCGCTTTCATGCGATAGAGATGCGGCGAATCCAGATCCCAAAGCCTGGCCTCGGGGCAAGCGATCTCGGCGGAGAATTTCTCCGTTTTTTTCTTGCCCACGGGCGCGGCGACTTCCGTTTGCGCCAGCTCGCGGCCGGTCGCCGGATCGACGATGGCAAAGCGCAGTTTGGCATCATGGGCCGCCTCGCCGGTGTTTTCAATCTCCGCGTGCACGGTCACCCGGCGCGGCTCGGGGGTATTCAGCACCCAACTATCGCAGATGCGCGCCGGCCCTTGCGCGTTCAACGAAAGAGCGCGATCGAGCCCGCCGAAGCCGTGGCTCTTCTGGAAGGTCGCATTGCCCCAGGTGAGTCTTCCGCCATCGACCCAATCCAGACGGCCGCCGGGATTGGTGATGCGGATGGCCAGTTGGTTGGCCGCGCCTGGCCGCGCCGCCGCCGTGATCTCGCACTCGAAAGGCAGCTCTTCCAGGATGGAATAGCCGACCAGCTTTTGATTCAGATAGACCTCGGCCCGTTGCCGCGCGCCGCGAACCCGCAGGAAGATCCGCTTGCCGGCAAAATTCGCCGGAATCTGGATCTGCCGCCACCACCAGGAAACGCCGTAATAGGCGCCGTTCTTCACTCCGTCGTCGGTGGTTTCAAAACGGTACTCATCCTGATAGGGGCGCAGCCCCTGCAATCCCCAGTAGTACTGTTCGACGGTGGCGGGCAGTTCGACGGGAATGCCTTGCGTGGCGTTCAGCGCCTCCCAACCGCCGGTCGGCTGATTGACAGGCAACTTCGCCAGCTCGACATCCTCGGGCAGATAGATGGTATCGTTCTTCCACTCGGCCTTAGGATCGGGCCACAACCGCCAGCCGGTATCGGGAACGGCCACGCTGTTGGCATCGTGCTGCGTGTGCGCCAAAGGCGTTTGCCCGGCCAGCAGCGGAAGCTGCGTGGCGGCAACCGCTGCCGCGGAGATTTCAAGAAATTGCCTGCGATTGAAGGCAGAGAGCGGTTCTTCGCTCATGTTTTCCTCGCTTGATGATGCAATGATTTTGGTTTGCTATTTATAGTGGTTCGCGCTGGCGAGTATATCATCGCCGGGGCTCGACCGGCAGCGGTTGGGCGTTCCCCGCGCTTCCGTTATACGCTAAATAGAGATGGATCAACCCGCTTCCCCGCAACCCCGACGAGGCCTTGAGGCCTTTGCCTCACGTGATTTCCGCCGCTACCAACTGGCACGCGGCGCCGCGGTGCTGGGCGCCGAGGCGCAGGCGGTCGCCGTCGCCTGGCAGATTTATTCGATCACCCACCGCGCCATCGATCTCGGCTACACCGGGCTGGCGCTGTTTTTGCCGGGATTGATCTTTCTTTTGCCCGCCGGTCACACCGCCGACCGCTTCGACCGCCGCAAGATCATCCTGCTTTGTTATGGGCTGCAATTGCTGGCCACCTGCGCGTTGCTGCTGTTGTCTTTGAACAACTCGCACAGCACGCTGGCGATTTATGGCGTCCTGTTTGTGATGGGACTGGGCCGCGCCTTCTCCGGACCGGCCAGCTCGGCGCTGATTCCGCATCTGGTTCCCGAAGAGCACTTCGTCAACGCCGTCACCTGGGGCGGCGCCATCTTTCAACTGGCCAACATCACCGGGCCGGCGCTGGGCGGACTAATGTTTACGCTGCCACTGGTGCATTTTCTGCCCGCCGCCAGATTTGAAGGCGCGGGCATCGTCTACCTCTTCACGATCGCCACGCTCATCTGGTTTCTGGCGTTGGTGGGAACGCTTCAGGTGCGCCCCGGCCGCATGGAAAACCGCGCCGCCTCACTGAAGGTTCTGCTGGCCGGCTTCGAGTACGTTTGCCGTGCGCGGATTTTGCTGGGCTCGTTCTCGCTGGATCTTTTTGTGGTGCTGCTGGGCGGCGCGGTGGCGCTGATGCCCATCTTTGCCCACGAGATTCTGCACCAGGGACCGCGCGGACTGGGCCTGTTGCGCGCCGCGCCGGCCATGGGCGCCGTCACCATGTCGCTGCTGATGGCGCGCTTTCCGCTGCGCCGCCGCACCGGTCACTGGCTCTTCGGCTGCGTCTCGGTTTTTGGCGTGGCGACGGTGATCTTTGGCCTCTCGCACAATCTCTGGCTTTCGCTGGCCTCGCTCTACATCGCCGGCGCGGCCGACACCATCAGCGTCATTATTCGCGGCTCGCTGTTGCAACTGGCCACGCCACCAGCCATGCGCGGCCGCGTCAGCGCCGTCAACTCGCTGTTCATTGGCGCATCGAACGAGCTGGGCCAGTTTGAAAGCGGCCTGACCGCGCAGTGGTGGGGAGCGGTGCGCGCCACGGTAATTGGCGGCGTGGGCGCGCTGGCCGTCGCCGGCCTCTGGTCGGCCATCTTTCCCGGCCTGCGCAAGATTGACCAACTCACCTCGGCCAGCTTGCACGAGCACCTCTCCGAGGCCAAAGAGGCCATCGAAGAGGCGTAAATTTCAGAGCGTGCGGCCGCGGGGCCGCGCGCCGCGATTGCGCTCGAAGAGAATGCGCAGCCCGTCGAGAGTCAGCATGTCGTCGATCTCGCGGATGTAACGCGAATCGTGGGCGATCAGCCGCGCCAGCCCGCCGCTGGCCACAATGCGCGGCGGTTTATCCGGCGTCAAGCCCAGCTCGGCAATAAAGCGCTCGATGATGCCATCGACCAAGCCGATGTAGCCGAAGTAAAGCCCGCTCTGCAAATGCGTAACGGTGTTGGTGCCGATGGCCTTGGCCGGCCGTTTAATATCGACGCGGCTCAATCGCGCCGCGCGCGAAAACAGCGCCTCGGCACTCAGGCCGAGCCCCGGTGCAATGGCGCCGCCTAGATATTCGCCGCGCTCGCTGATGGCCTCGAACTTGGTCGCCGTACCGAAGTCCACCACGATGCACGGGCCGCCGAAGCGCTCAATGGCCGCCACGCAATCGCAGATGCGGTCGGCGCCCAGCTCGGTGGGATTGTCGACCAGCAGCTTCATGCCGGTCTTGATTCCCGGCTCGACGAACATCGGCTCCAGATGAAAGTAGTGCTCGCAGACTTGGCGCAGCGTGGAGTCGAGCGGTGGCACGACCGAAGCAATGATGATCTCCGTAACCTGGCCCGGCGCCAGGCCGTGCATCTTAAAGAGATTCACAAAAATCACGCCGTACTCGTCCACCGTCTGGTTGCGGTGCGTGGTCACGCGCCAGTTGGCCGCCAACTCGGGCTTTTCTTTGTCGAGCCGGTACAGCCCCAGCGTCGTATTGGTGTTTCCCACGTCGAGTGCAAGCAGCATATTTTTTTCGCTCCTATCGTCTCGTTCAATACGATTAGCGTGTGGCGCACAAAAAATGCATCAAAAAGAGATTTAACATCCGGGACGCTGGCCGATGTGATCCGGAATTGCCGTACAAACAACTCATGGCTATTCCCTGCCCCTTCCGCCACAACTCCAACAAGTACTACATTTACGTTCCATATTGTCCCATTTTGACCAATCGACTGAAGCCAGACTGAGACAGGCTGGGAACTACTCTTTGGCGCGCAACCCGCCGGTCTGCACCGTGACAGGCCCGCCGTCGGTCTCGACACGCAAAAAGCCGTAGCCATCGAGCCCATTGGTCACGCCCGAGCAAGCCTGCGGCCCGTGCACTTGCACGCGGCGTCCGCGGATCCAGGTCGAGGCCCGCGCCACGCGCTCGGGAATCGTCTTCGCAGCATCCTCGTTCTCTAGCGCTAGGGCTTCGTCTTCCAACGCATGGAGCAAGGCCACCAGCACCGCATGGCGTGAGACCGGGCGGCCTGTCTCCAGATCGAGCGAGGTCGCCGACGTCGCCAATCCTGCGGGAAACTCCCGCTGATGCACGTTGATACCGATGCCCACCACGGCAAATCCCTCGCCGCCGCCCTGCGATTCGACGAGGATGCCGGCTACTTTGCGCGGCCCGATCAATACATCGTTGGGCCAGCGCAGATCGGCATCGAGGGCTGCCGCCGCGCGAATCGCCCCGGCCGTGGCCAGCCCCGCAACCAACGGAAGCAGCGTCAGCCGCAGCGTGGGAATCCGCAAACGCAGAACGACGCTCAGATAAATCCCCGCATCCATCGCCGAGGCCCATTGGTGATCGCTGCGTCCACGGCCGGCCGTCTGCTCGCCAGCCAAAAACACGGCGCCATGCGCGGCTCCGGCTTTGGCGGCGGCCATGGCGTCGGCATTCGTCGAACCGGTTACAGGGGCGAAGGTTACTTTGCCGGCAAAGACCGTGCCCGCCAGCTCCCGCTCAAGCTGTACCAAATCGTACATCGTCTCGGTCTCCGTTACGCGGCCTTCTTGCGGTCATGCAGGAATCGGTAGACGGCGCGTTTCACATCGTCGTTGGAGTCTTCATCCAGAATGTAAAACAGCGTGCCGTCGGTCTTGTAGATCTCCAACGTCCAGACAAAATCTTCCGAGAGATCGGCCATCATCCGCCGCCACCAGGGCAGGCGGTTTTTGCCGCCGATGCGCGGCTCGCCCAACTGATCGTAGCGTAGCAACGCAACATTCTGCTCGCGGTTGCGCACCAACAAGCCATAGGTCGTGACCATCATGAACTGGTCGAAGCGGCCGTGGCCGCTCAGATCAATCACCACGTAGGCAAAGTCGGTGACCTCAAGATAGCGTTGCGCCAGATTCGCAGCCTGCGGCGGCAGGTCCATGATCGGATAGCAGCCCGGCACACCCGCGAAAAATTCGCTGGGCGAGGCCTTCTTTTCGCTCGCCACCTGGGGAACTGTTTCCTGCGGCGATGGCTGCCCGGCCGCCTTTGCCGGGTTGTAGTCCGACTTCCAGAGCGTATCGTAGGCGCCCATGGATGCCGCGCCGGCTGTCGCCGGGCCCTGTGCGGACTGGCCTGGCATCCAGCCATTGGGATTGTGATCGGTCAGCTCGCGGTAGGCGATCTGGATCAGCTTGAAGTGTTCCTCGGCCTCCAGCCGCTTGGCCACATCGTGGGCAAAACGGTCGGGATGCCAGGCCTTGGCCACGCGCCGGTAGGCCTTGTGCATCGCTTCGGAGGTCGGCACGCCGTTCTCAATATCAAGCACACGCGCGTTTTCGCGGCACCTGCGGCACCCACACGGCATTGGCTTAATTCTCTTCCGGTAACGCCGCCAACGCGGCACGGGCCTTGTCGAGAAGCAATCGCGTCTCGGCCTCCTGCTTCTTCACCCCTTCGATCACCTGCGCCTGCGCCTTTGCTAGGAACACTTCGTTTCTTAGCTTGGATTCGGCAGCTGCAAGGCCCTTCTCGTACTTGGTGATGTCGCGCGTCAACCGCTCGCGCTCGGCGGCGACGTCGATCTTCGCTTCGTATTCAACATAAACATCAAAGCCGACTTCCGAGCGTAACTGAATGCCTTCAGGAACCTTTTGAAAATAAGACTCAAGCTTAACTTTAGCGAGCACATTCACGAGCTCAACGTTTGCTTCCGAGCCCTTCGCAATCAACAAACTCGGCAAGTATATCGCTTCTTGATTAACGTAGAGCTTGGCAGGAACAATTTCTTTTTCAGGGACATTTCTGTTCTTACGTTCTGCACGAAGCGCCGTAATCAATCTTTGTAACTCTCTCATCGGAAATAAATCGTCTGAGAAGTCATATGCAACTTGTACGGAATCTCTGTGTCCAATAGTTGGATACTCCGTCAGCGCAACCGACTTCGCCGGAGGCTTGCCGTCGTAGACTGCATGCCAAAGTTCTTCGGTCAAAAACGGCATGAAGGGCGAAAGAAGCCGCAACGCATTCTCAAAGACCTGAACCAGCGTGGTGAGCGCGGCTTGCGTTTCGTCCCTCTTCGCTGGATCGTCGAAAACCAAACGCAGCTTGACGATTTCGAGGTACCAATCACAGAAGCTGCCCCAGAAGAACTGATAGACAATACTCGCCGCTTCGTCGAAGCGGTAGTTTTCGAGCGATTCGTTTACCTTGGCCGCGGTCGCGTTCAACTCGGCCACGATCCAGCGGGCCTCGAGCGGAGCGTTCTCGGCGACTGCCGGCATTTGCCCCAGCGTCGAGCGGTCGATTTCGATGCCCACTTCGGCCGCCTTGTCCACATTCATGAAGATGAACCGCGCGGCGTTCCAGATCTTGTTGGCGAAGGCGCGATAGCCCTCGGTGCGGGCCACGTTGAAGGCAATATCGGTGCCGGGCGAGGCCATCGAGGCCAGCGTAAACCGGACCGCATCGGTTCCGTACTGCTTCACGATCTCGATCGGGTCGATGACGTTGCCCTTGGTCTTCGACATCTTCTCGCGGTTGGCGTCGCGCACCAGAGCGTGGATGTAGACCTCTCGGAAGGGAACGCTCTCGGCAAGAGTGCGCTTGCGCGCGGTTCCATCGGCCTCGATCACGTCCACGTCGCCGGCAAACCAGCAGCCCAGCATGATCATGCGCGCCACCCAGAAGAAGAGGATGTCGAAGCCGGTGACAAGCAGCGAGGTCGGGTAAAAGGCGTCGAAATCGGCGCGAGACTGTCCCTCAGGGGCTAAAGCCCCCTCGCCTACCGGAGTATTTATGTACGGGCTAAAGCCCGTACCCTTCACCGGGTGGCCCGTACTCTTCATCGGGTGAGAAGTAAAATCCGGCCAGCCAAAGACCGACACCGGCAAAAGTCCCGAAGAGAACCATGTGTCGAGCACATCGGTCTCTTGGGTAATTTCTTTCGCGCCGCAGTGCGCGCAGGCCGTGGGGTCGCCCTTGGCGCCCGGCTCGGGCACGGTGATCTGGTGGCAGGCCGCGCAGTGCCAGGCCGGCAGCCGGTGGCCCCACCACAGTTGCCGCGAGATGCACCAGTCGTGGATGTTGGTCATCCACTCCAGATAAATCTTTTCGTAATTCTCCGGCGTAAAGTTGATGGCCTTCTTGCCGTCGGCGCCGGGCTTGACCGCGTTGATCGCCATCTCGGCCATCGTCGCGCCGCCGTTTTTCGGCTTCTTGTTCACAGCCACGAACCACTGTGTGGAAAGCCGCGGCTCTACGACCGTCTTGCAGCGGTCGCAATGGCCCACGTTGTTGGTGTAGTCCTTGATGGCGGCCAGGAGCTCACGCTCTTCCAGGTCTTGGACAATCTTCTTGCGCGCGGCGTACCGATCGAGGCCGGCGTAGGCCCCGCCGTTTTCATTGATGTGGCCGCGGTCGTCCATCACGTTGATCGAGGGCAGATGGTGCCGCTCGCCGAGCGCGAAGTCGTTGGGGTCGTGAGCCGGGGTCACCTTCACCGCGCCGGTACCGAACTCGCGCGAGACCCACTCGTCCAAAACAATCGGAATTTCCCGACCCACCAACGGCAGGCGCAGCTTTTTGCCGTGCAGTGCCAGGTAGCGCTCGTCTTCGGAATGAATGGCCACGGCTGTATCGCCGAGCATGGTCTCGGGGCGGGTAGTGGCCACGGTCAAAAACTCGCCGGTGTCCTTGCCGTCCTCGCCAATAACTGGATATCTAATCTCCCAGAGATGGCCCTTCTGCTCCTGGTGAACCACTTCGAGGTCGCTGATCGCCGTCTGGCAGCGCGGGCACCAGTTGACGATGTAGGCGCCGCGATAGATGAGCCCCTGATGATACAGCCGCGTGAAGGCCTCGCGGACGGCGACCGAGAGCCGCTCGTCCATGGTGAAATACTCGCGGCTCCAATCGACCGAAGCGCCCAGCCGCCGCATCTGTTCGAGAATCGCGCCGCCGTAGTGGCGCTTCCACTCCCAGACGCGCTCGATGAATTTCTCCCTGCCGAGCTGTTGACGAGAACCTCCCTCCGCAAGGAGCTGGCGTTCGACCATCATCTGCGTGGCGATTCCGGCGTGGTCGGTGCCCGGCACCCAGAGCGCGCGGCGGCCGGTCATGCGCCGCCAGCGGGTCAGGATGTCCATCTCCGTCTGGTTGAGCATGTGGCCCATGTGCAGCCGTCCGGTAACGTTAGGTGGCGGCAGCAGAATGGTATACGCGGACTGGGCATCGGACGCCGCTTCGCGGCCCGAGGCTGTCTTGCTTGGCGTCGGTTGGGTAAAGAGCTTTTCGCTCACCCAATATTCTGCCCAGTGATCTTCAATGGCGGTCGGGTCGTAGGCTTTTGGCAGGTCGTGAGGCATTTTTCTTCGCTGAGCCCCCGGAAAATTTCGGTAAAAACCCGCAAAAAAACAGGGCTCTCGAGCGCGCGGAGACTACTTTTCAGGGTATCAGATCGACACGGCCGGGATGGATTGACGGCCATGATTCCAAGCCGGCCGCGTTTGCTTTGGGGCGCAACCGGCCAGCACCTGCCGCGGACCAGCATTGCCTGGCCCCGTTTGTGGATAAGTCACTAAAGTGATGACGAATATACGGATGTAAAACTTCAGTTTTATAATGCTTGGATGCCAGAAATTCATCATAAAGGCCATGCAAAACCCAAGCCATTCATGGAACATCCGACCGGTAAATTCGCGACGGCGGTTGAGGCCATGACAGACGCCATTCAGCGGCTGCGCATGCTTCCCGAATGGAACAATTGGATCACCTTCTGCGCGCAGGGCGCGGGGCTACGCGAAGACAGTTTCTACTTTGGTGAAATCCGCATGTGCCGCGATACGATTGATCCCGGCACGCCCATCGACATCCAACTGATTACCGAGGGCGCTCAGACACAAGCCTCGAGCCTTGCCGGGCACGACGGAGTTTACCAGTTGTCGGATACGACTCCTCTTGAAGCAGCACGAATTCTTGATTCCATCTTTCGCCATCACCTCAATATCCGGCCCTTCGCACAGGAAGGCAACGATTATGCAATCGGCGCGGAGTGGTAGGCATTACGATATCCCGGGCCGCGTCGGTTGACCGGTGAAAACAGATGGCAGACGGAAAGGAGATTCTTCCATCTACGGCGCGATCAGCGGCACGGTAGGAAAATAGGCGGCGTAGCGGCGCGTGTCGCGGGTAAGAATCGTTGCCCCGAGCACGGCCGCATGCGCGCCAATGAAAAAGTCGGGCAGAACAGAGGTCTTTGTTCCTCCTCCGTGCCGATACGATTGGAAGGCCTTTGCCGCCAGGAATGCCGCATAGCGCGGCAAAGATTGAAATTGCAGTTCGAGCACTTCCAATTCCATATCCAGTTTGGCGGGCGATGTAAAGCTGACGGAGACCTCCGCGTAGATGATTGGGTCGATGATGAGCCAATGGACCGCTGACAGATTTCGCAACTTCTCCAACGACCAACTGCTCCACTCGGAGCGTGTCCACACGTCCAGAATGATATTGGAATCGACGAGAATCATTCGTCGTAACCGCGCACCATGGCCATAAACTCGTCAACGGAACAGCCGAGCGGAATTTCGGCTGCTCCGAGTGCGCGCTCGAAGCGGTCCGGGCGTAATGGTTTGCGCTTATCTTCGCGGCGCAACACGATCTCACCCTGGTCGTTCACATCGAAGACTACAAGACTGCCGGGGCCAAGATTCATGGAATCGCGGATGCGTTTGGGGATGGTGACCTGGCCCTTGCTCGTCACAGTGGTTGGCTGGGAGGCCATGGCTGTATTACCTCGACTTATATAGTAATACCAATCCGATTTCCCGTTACCGGTCCCAAGCAAACGGGCCGCATTTTAAGGCAGCCCGCATTTACATCAAATTATTGATTCTTCGATCTTTAGAACGGATTGAGCTTGTCCATCCCCTTCTTCTTTTTCTTCTTGCTCGAGGACTCGTCGCTCTGGTCGACCTTGGGTTTCTTCTCTTTGCCGTTGCCGGCGGTGGCCGATTGCGCCGGAGTCGAGCCGGGCTTGACGTCGTTGATCTGCTCGGGGGCATCGGCCGGCTTGTCGGCGGCAGGCAGGGCGGCGTTGTTGGGGCCGACCGGCTTGATGGCGGCATTGGGATCGACTGCTGCCGGGCTCGATGGCGCACTCACAATTTCTGCGCCCACGCCGGTTCCGCCTGCCGGGGCCGTCATCTGCACTGGAGCGGTCGAGGGCTGATCGCTGCGCGGCGGCTCGTTGGGGCCGGTGGGAGTGACCGCAGCGACCGGAGCCGGGGGCCTGCCCTGGTTGATGGCCGAAGCAAAGATCTCCCGGTTTTGCTTGCTGATATCGGGAGCCAGGGTGCGCTTGGGGTCGGTAAGGGCGGGATCGCCGACGTGAGTAGCTTCTACAGTGGTCGGTCCGCGCTTGATGATGTCGAACACTTTATCGGTGAAGTGTAGCGGCTGCTGGCTGCGTACCTCGGCGTCGTTTTCGGCAATGGCCGCCTGGGTCGGCTCGGGCACGGGCCGGTTCATGGCCACCAGCCGGTCGCGCGCATCTTCAACGTGCGGCGCCATGGGGTAGCGAGTAATGATCTTGCTGTAGGCCGCGGCGGCCTTGTCCAGATACATGGTGCGCAGCCGTTCGCGCAGGGCGCCGGGCAGCCCGGGAGCAATCTGCACGCTGTGCGCCTCGCCGGCATAGGCGTCGCCGATGCCCAGCAACACCTGGTCGCTGCGGGAATAGAGCGGATAGGTGTCGGCCACGGTCTGCAAACGGGCCAGGGAGGCGACATAATTTTCGCGGCTGCCATAGTAGCTGCCGATTTCAAACTCGCGCTCGGCCAGAACCTCTTGCACGTCGCGCAGCTTCTGCTTGGCACGCGGAATCAGGCTCGAGTCCGGGAACATGTTGATCATCTCCCGGTACTCTTTTTCCGCGCTTTGCGTGTTGGCATAGTCGCGGTCGGGCTTTTCCATCTGCTGGTAGTAGATGTCGGCCACCTTCATCTTGGCCTCGGCGGCCTCGGGCGCGTTGGGAAAGAAGGTGATGAAGTCCTCGTACTCGGCCTCGGCCTGGGTCAGCGCCGCCGAGCCGCCTTCCTTAAACCATGTATCGCCGACCGAGAGCTTGGCCCGCATCCGGAATTCCGAATCCGGATAGGTATTGAGCAGGGTCTGCAAGTCGAGCCGGGCCACGTCGTAGCGGCCCTTCTTCAAGGCCACCATGGCCTTGTCGTAGAGTTCCTTGTCGGGCTGCTTGGACTGCACATTGGCCAGCGGATTGGCGCTCAGGTCGTAGGCCTTTTTCTGTTTCTTTTTTGGTTCCCGGGCGTTGGCCGCGGCTGCACCCAACACCAGCACGGCAAGAGCCGCGGCAACCATCTTCGTAGAAAACCGATTCATACTACCTCGTTCCTGACGCAGATCCCAAGGCTGGAACCCTGGCTCGATTCAGGCGCTTTTTCCTGGATTTTACTCTGTCAGCCCACACTCTGGCTTGCGGAGGCTCAAGCTTTTTCGGCCTGACGTGCCGCTTCCAGCAAGGCGCGGGCATCCCGCTCCGGGTTGCCCGCCCCAAAAACGGCATTGCCGGCCACCAACAGCTCGGCTCCTGCTTGGACGATGGAAGCGATGGTATCGTGAGCCACGCCGCCATCGACCTCGATGCGGAAATTGAGCCCCATCTGCTCGCGCAGCGCGGCCAGTTGCCGGATCTTGCCCAGAGAAAAGGGGATAAACCTTTGCCCGCCAAAGCCCGGGTTCACGCTCATGATCAAAACATGGTGCACCAGGGGCAGAATTTCCGAAAGCAGATCCACGCGCGTATGCGGATTGAGCACCACGCCGGGCTTCATGCCGTGGTGGGCAATCAGCTCCAGCGAGCGGTGCAGGTGCGGGCAGGCTTCGTAGTGCACGCTCACCCAGTCGGCCCCGGCATCGGCAAAGGCGGCGATGAAATCGTTGGGGTTCTCGATCATCAGGTGGCAATCGAGGGGCAGCTTGGTGGCCTTGCGCAGGCTTTTGACCACCGGCGGGCCCAGCGTCATGTTGGGCACAAAGTGGCCGTCCATCACATCCACGTGGACGACCGTTCCGCCGCCGCGCTCGGCCGCGGCCACATCGTCGGCCAGCCGCGCAAAGTCCGCGGAAAGAATCGAAGGCAACAGCTCGACCATGGCTTCTGTCTAGCCCCCCTGACCGGTCAGTGTATCAGGCGCAGAAGCCAGCCGCTCAGCGAATGCCAAGCGGTGCGGTGAAGGCGCTGGCCGCCACGCGGCCCACGCCGCGCAGGATGGCTTTCACGGGCCACGTGCCGTCGGCGTTGGGAAAGAAGATCTCGCCCAAGCGGCGGGCCTCGGGCCGGTAGTACCAGCGTTTGAGGAGCGCCAGATGCGCCTGCCGGACGGTGGCCGAGGGCACGGCCGCCGGAGCGGAGAGCGCGGCAAACACCTCTTCCAGACGGGCTTCGAGCAGCCCGCGCGGGGTTCGCTTCGGTGGCAGATTTTCCGCGGCTGTTTCCTGCGCCGGGGCGGCGTTTTCCGCAGGGGCTAAAGCCCCTCGGTTTTTGAGGCTGGCTTCGGCGCGGCTCAAGCCGTGCTCTGAGATTTTCTGCATCTCCGGTGGAGTTTTTTCGCAACCTATAAGGTCGTGCCCCGACAAAGTTTTTCCGCCATCCGCCAAGTCGCGGCCTGGCACTTCGTACACGGCTGAAGTGGCCGGGTTCTGCCGCCCCTCCGGGGCTTGCGGAGTTGGTTGCGCCGCTGACCCAGGGCTTACGCCCTGGGCTAGATTCTCCTCGCCCCTACGGGACGAAAGGCCCGCCGGTGGTTCTTCTGTTCCCTGGTCCGCGGTCCCGGATTCCCGATTCCGGATATGAACAGGCGGCGTGGGCTTGGAAGCCCACGCTACAGCTGGTCCGGAGACCGGCGCTACTGTTTCGTGCGGCGCATCCGCGCTGAAAGCTGAAAGCTGAGAGCTGAAAGCTCGTTCTCCATCCTCTGTTCCCTGCTCTCCCGTCCCTACGTCCCTAGTCCCTAGTCCCTGCTCTTCCACCACCGGCTCAATTGCCACCGGCTGCAGGAAGAGCGAGGTCGAGCCGGACTGCTCGTTCTGGATTCTCATGCCCAGCGTGGAGAAGGCTGCGGGGCCGCGCAGCAGGCCTTTTTCATAAAGAAAGACCGCGACCTCGCCGGGGTTGGCCGAGGCTTGCAGGATCACGGCGCGCAACTGGCTGAGCGGACGAACCAGTTCCGGAGCCAACGCGCGCACCGTCTCGACCTTTTGCACCTGGGCATGCAGCGCGGCGGCCTGCTCGAATTCCAGATTCTCCGAGGCGCGGTCGCGCTCGGCGCAAAGCACCGCAAGCCGGCTCTCGCCACGCGTGGCGAGAAAGCTTTCGACCGCGGCGGCCTCTTCGGCATAGCGCTCATCTGTGCAGCCCTGGTAGCAGGGCGCAAGGCACATCTTCATCTCGGAGTAGACACAGCCCGGATGGCCGGGATCGGGGGCGAGGTCATCGGTACAACGGCGCAACAAAAAAAGCTTGAGCACTTCTTCGGCATAGCGCTCGGCTGCTGCGCGCGACGGAAACGGTCCGTAGGCCCAGGCGGCTTCGCGCTGGCTGGGCCGGTGGGTAACAGCCACGCGCGGATACTCGTTGCCACCCAAGAAGCGCACAAAAGCCGGAGCGCGCAGATGCATGCGCTCCAGGCACTTTGTGCCATAGACGTTTTCGAGCAGCTCAAACTGCAGCAGCAGCGATTCAAACTCCGAGCCCACCAGCCGCCAGGCGATGCGGCGCACCTGCCCGGCCAGATACAAACGCCGGGGATGGCTGGCCGAAGGCACCAACAGCCGCGCGAGACGGCCGCGCAGATTCGGCGTGCGGCCCATATAGGGCTCGTCGCGCTCGCTGGCGCCATAGAGCGCAAAGACGGCAGGCGCGGCAGGCAACGCCTCCAGCGCCGCCTTGGGCTGGGCCGGATCGAAGTCCAGCGATTGAAGTTCCTGAGTCACAGAGCCGAAGCCACCTCGCGTATTCAGTGTGTCAGTGTGATTGTAAGGCGAGGCCGGGACCGGTTGCGCTTGCCGGTTTTCTGCGACGCGAAGACAACCATTCCCATACATGCGCATCTGAGCCAGTGTGCCGCAGTTCGAGGAGAACAGGCCATGCGCAAGTTTGATGTTATTTTCCTATCGGCATTTCTTGTGGGCCTTCCGGCCTGTCGCTTCGCCAACGCGCTACAGGCTCCGCAGACCGCGTCCCCGGCGCAAGCCTTGTTACCCACTGTTACCATTCCCACCGCCACCAAGATCGAACTGGTTTTAACGCGGCCTATCAAAGCCGCTTCGGCAAAGGTAGGCGACGCGATCTATGCGCAAACCTCGTTTCCGGTCTTAGTGAGCGGCGGCATGGCCATTCCCGCCGGCTCTTATGTTGAAGGAACCATCGCGGCACTTACTCCACCTACGCGAAAATCCAATCGCGCGGTGATTCAGGTGCTGTTTACGAAGATTGTCTTTCCTAATGGATATGTGATTGTGTTGCCGGGCGGCATCGCGGATGCGCCGGCCGCGGCTACGGGAACAGACGTCTTGCCGGCCGATACCTTGATTGCCATCACGGTGCAGGTATCGGTTGCCAACGATCTGCTGCTCGATAACGGCGCGCAGATAGAGATGGCACTCGGCGCTCCTGTGATGGTGGATGCGAAACAGGTCGCGCAATCGATTCCATTGGCGCAACCGCCCAAGCCCGGGCAATTCAAATCGGCGACGCTCTGCCGGACGATCCCCGGCACACCTGGCACGCCAGGCACACCCGACATCGTGATTCCAGGTACACCGGGCACGCCCGATACGGTGATTCCCGGAGGACCGGGAATGCCCGATACCGTGATCCCTGGAATACCTGCCACACAGGCGACGGTGATTTCCGGATCCCCTGGCACGCCGGGAACAGCGGATATTTATTGTCCATCCAAACCGCTTGTGATCTCCTGCGCGCTTGTTGTCAAAACCCCGCGGCCACAGCCTGTCGCGGCACGATGACGTAGCACGCTCACCAAGAACCATGACCCGATAAAGGAAGACTCCCATGCTCGTTCCTCTCACATCTGCTCTGGTCATCGCCTCATTAGTGACTACGCAAACTCCGCTGCCTAATCCGCCGGCCGAGGCGCCGGTGGCCACGCAAGAGGCCGCCGTCCCAAGCCTATTGACGGCGCCATCGCAAAGCATCACCGTGCCCGCGGGCACCACCATCCAACTCACACTGGTCAGTATCATCAAGAGCAAATCGACGGCCCAGGGTGACACGGTCCGCGCCGTGGTGGCCTTTCCTGTCACGATTGGAAACCAGATGGCGATTCCCGCCGGAACGTATGTGGAAGGTGTGTTGAGCCAGGTAAACCCGCGCGCGAAGAGTGGGCAGTTGCCTTTCAAGATTCACTTCACGCGGCTGATTTATGCCAACGGTTATTCCGTGGCGCTGAGCGCGGAGAGCGCGCAGGCATTTCTGCTTCCCGAAGACGGCAGGGTGGGTACGGTCGAGGTGGCCGAGTTGACGCCGATCCGTTTGCCCAACGCGCGCTTTGCGATGGGCGAAGGCCAGACAACGATGCCAACAATGCCGACGCTCTCGCGGCCCGGCCCCTCGCCCGCGGTCGTAGTCGGAGCCATGGCTGGCGGTACCGCTCTCTTATTAGGACTCGCGATCTGGTCGAGTCATCGCGCGAGAAACCGTGGGGGAAGTCAGGAATCCATTCTTGCCGACACCGGCTTGCAATTCCAGATGACCCTGGATGGTCCGGTGGTGCTGGATGCGGCGCGGGTCGCGGCGGCCGCGGCAACGCCCAGCGTGAATTAGCTGGAGCGAGCTGGAGGTTGTGGACCCAGCCTCCAGCGCGGCCCGCAATGCGGATTCCGCGCAACTTCGTTTCGCGCATTTATAGCTTGCGTACTACGGGAAGGCTGGAATGGCCTTTTTCGCCGGTGGCGGCGCGGTGATCGCGCTGCTTTTCCACCTGGCGGCCAAGCTGCTATGCTGCGATCGCAGAGAAAACCGATTTATACAAAGGGGATTTTGCGATGTGGTTCTTGGGAATGGACGTGGGAACAGGTGGAACGCGGGCGGTAATTGTGAACGCGGCAGGCAAACTGGTGGGAGCGGCATCGAGCGAGCATAAGCCCTTCCGCGCTGAGCATCCTGGCTGGGCTGAGCAAGACCCCGAAGATTGGTGGCGAGCCGCGCAGGAGGCGATTCGCGGCGCGCTGGCCTCGACACCCGACCCGCGCCAGCCGATCGCGGCCCTGGCGCTGACTGGCCAGATGCATGGCGCCGTGGTGCTCGACGAGAACGGCCAGGTACTGCGCCCATCGTTGATCTGGTGCGACACGCGCACCCAGCCGGAGTGCGACTGGTTGACCGAGACCATCGGCTACGAGCGGCTGATCGAACTGGTCGCCAATCCAGCTCTGCCGAATTTTACCCTCACCAAACTGCTCTGGATCAAGACGCACGAGCCGGAGACCTTCAAAAAGATCAAGCACGTAATGTGCCCCAAGGATTACGTCCGCTACCGGCTGACGGGCGAGTTCGCCATCGATGTGCAGGAAGCCAGCGGCACCTTGCTGCTCGACGTGACGCACCGCTGCTGGTCGCGCGAGGTGGCCGAGGCGGCGGGGATTGCCGAAAGCTGGCTGCCCAAGGTCTACGAGTCGCCGGAGATTTGCGCGCGGATAAGCAATGAGGCCGCCGCGCTGACCGGGCTCATTGCTGGAACGCCTGTGGCCGCCGGGGCTGGCGACCAGGGCGCGGGCGCCGTGGGCATGGGCATTCTGCAGCCGGGCAGCGTCTCGGCGACCATCGGCACCTCGGGCGTGGTCTTTGCCGCCACCGCCGAGCCGACCAAAGACCCTAAGGGCCGCCTGCATACCTTTTGCCACGCCGTGCCTGGCGTTTGGCATGTGATGGGCGTGACGCAGAGCGCCGGGTTGAGCTTGAACTGGCTGCGCAACACCTTCTTTGCCGGCACCAGCTACCGCGCGCTCGACGAGGCGGCGGCCGAAGTTCCGCCGTGCAGCGAGGGATTGCTATGGGCGCCGTATCTGATGGGCGAGCGCACGCCGCATCTCGATCCCCAGGTACGCGCCTCCTTTGCCGGCATCGGCGTGGAGCACACGGTCGGCCACTTTGTCCGCGCCGTCGAGGAGGGCGTAGCCTATTCGCTGCAAGACACCTTCGCGCTCTTCGCCGAGCTAGGCATTCCCGTCAGTGGCATCCGCCTGGGTGGCGGCGGCGCGCGTGGCGGACCCTGGCGTAAGATTCAGGCCGGCATCTACGGCCACGCCGTTGAGACGCTAACCGCCGAAGAGGGCGGCGCCTTTGGTTGCGCGCTGATGGCCGGCGTGGGCGCCAACCACTGGAAAAACCTCGACGAGGCCTGCGCCCAGGCCATCGAAGTCGCCGAGCGCCTCGAACCCGACCCAGCCGACGTGGAGACCTACAAAGCTGGCTACGCGCGTTGGAAGAAGCTGTACCCCGCGCTCCGGGGACTTCGCGGTTAGCGACGCAAAATCGAGGCTTTCAGCCGTCAGCTCTCAGCCGTCAGGTGGTGCGATCCCAGGTCTCAAACGCGAGGCCTGGGATAACCGTTGATCTTGGAAGGGCCAGGATCCGGGCCACTGGCCAGACGCTAAGTCGAGGAAACCCAGCATGAAAGTAAAGACATTTCCCTTTCTGGCATTGGCCGGCTTAGCTTCCTGTCTGGTATTGGTCGGCTTGTTGTTGTGTGCCGGTTTGATTTGGAGGTATATATCCAGTTGCATGGTGACTCCCATGACTACGGCCGAAGTGCGGCAGAGGTTGGAGAAAACTTCAAGCGCACCAGAAATCCAGGCAGAGGTTGACAGCCTATTCATCCGGTTTGGTGACCAGGACTGGAATCCTGACCTGTCAACGACACCGGGATTGGCTCGATTTGGCAATGCCATGAGGATCGACCCAAGTTGGATTATTGTGCCGAGTCGCCTTCATGAAATCGGTGTGCCAAGTCACGTCGAACTTCGGTTTGGTCAACATTTTCACTATCAATACGTCCTGTTTTTCCGCACGGGCTCCGACCTGTCCTCAATCAAATCTCCTCTTGAGCGGGTCACCAACAATGTCTATTTCAAACCTTGAACCCTCGCAGGAAACCCGGGGGCAGACGGGACGTTATCTGATATTTCGTGAGGCCGGTGGCCCAGTCAAGCGTTTCACTTGTGGTTTTCCCGCAACAAATTGTGCCCCATGTATGACAGTGTCGGCCTCTGTCAAGCGCGTTTTTTCATTTGCGCGCAAAGTCCCCCTCTGGTGGCTGTCAGCAGAGTAAAATCCCTGATGAAATCGGGCCACACGCCGGATTTCGAACCTCGGATTCTGGCGCAGAACATGCCGCATGCAGGCGTGGTTTTTGCCGCGGCTCCAGAAAAGAAGAACTTGTTTCATATCAAGATGATGGCCACGCAATGACGCTACAGGAAAAGCTGCCGCGGCAAAAATATTTAACATTCATAGTGCAAATGCTTCACTGGCAATGTTAGATAATTTTGACATGAAAGAATTTATCTCCGATCTCACCCATCAGGAAAAGCTGCTATATGGAGAGCTCGGCGGGGTTCTCCTTGCTGTTTTGGTATTTTTCATTTTTGGCCTGCATTCTCTGGCTCATTCCGGGCGGATCGTCGGCTGGTTCTGGCTCTCGTGGCTGATCGCCTGGCAGATTCCGTTTTGGCATTTCATGGTCTTGCACTTTTATTCCGGCGGCGGCCGCATCGACGAGCGCGACCGGCATATCGCCCAGCGCGGCTCTCAGTTTGCCCACGTGATTCTGTCGGCCGGCTCACTTTTATTCGTGATTATTTACGGGCTGGGTTGGTTGAAGGGAATCGGTTCGGCGGTGGCCTACGTCGGTGCGCTGTGGCTGCTGGGACGCACCGGGCGGGTGGTTCGCCAGTTGGAACTTCACCGCACGCAGGATGGTTTTCTCGGCGATTACCTTAAACAGCGGGCCAAGAGCCGGCAAGAAGGAAGGCTTGATTAACCATGTCCCGCATACAAAACAACATTCGCCAACTGCGCGCCACCAAGCCGATGACCCAGTCCGAGCTGGCCGATCTTATCGGCGTCACCCGGCAGACCGTGGCCGCCATCGAAAGCGATAAATATTCGCCATCGCTCGAGGTGGCCTTTCTCATCGCGCACGTCTTCGACGTACATCTCGAAGAGGTCTTTCAGTTCACGCCGCCACGCGCCAAGCGCAACCGGTTGTCCGAACGCATGAAAAAAACCATATAAAAGAAACGCGCCCCATGAACCGGCTTCGATCCATGGGGCGATTTTTTAGGGATGCACTCGCGGAATTGGACGAGATTACTTGGCGAAGAGCGAAAGATCGATGCCCTCGGCCATGGCCTTGTAACCGGCGTCGCTCGGATGCAGGTGGTCGCCCGAGTCGTAGGCCGGGTTAAACCGCGAGGGATCCTGCGGATCGCGGGTGATCTTGTCGAAATCGACCACGCCGTCGAAGGTGCCGCTCGAACGAATCCAGTCGTTGATCTCATCGCGAATCTGTTCGCCCTTCTCCGAGTAGTAGCCAGCGCCGTGGTAGGGCGTCAGCGTGGCGCCGTAGATTTTGAGGCCATGCCCGTGGGCGGCATCGGCCAACTGCTTGAGGCCGAACTTCAGTTGCCCGGCGGTGATCTCGTCAAACGGACTCTGAGGCTTGGCGGTGTGGCCGATATCGTTGATGCTTTCCAGCACGATCACGTAGCGGACGCCGTTCTGTGCCAGCACGTCGCGGCCAAAGCGCGATAGAGCGCTGGGTCCGTAGCCCTCGTTGATCACGCGGTTGCCGCTGATGCCCTCATCGAGCACCGCGACCTGCTTCAGATTCGGATCCTGGTTGAGCCGCTCGGCCAAAAAGTTGGGCCAGCGGTGGTTGGCGCCGGCCGTCGAGCGCGCACCGTCGGTGATCGAGTCGCCAAAGGCCACGATCGCCCGCGAAGCGGAACTGGCAGGCACATCGACGCCGTCGAGAAAGTACCACGAAGTGCAGGTAGAAGGATGATCCAGATCCTGCGCTCCGGCAAAATCGCCCTGCAAGTAATAATTTTCTTGTATGGCAAGGTTGTGATAGGTCTCGCTGCGCAGCAGTTGGGGCGGCAGATAGAAGCTGATGGCCAGGTTCGAGAGCGGCGCGACCGCCAGATTGACCGGATCGGACTCGATGGCCGCGCCCGGAGGAATGCGGAACGAGCTTTCGCCACCAAAGGTGATGGCATGGTCGGTGCCCGGCTGAATGGCGCTGCCGCCGGCGCTTACGGCTACGTGCGCATCGGCGACGATCAGCGTATCGGTGCCAAACTCGTTGGTGAAGCGGATACGAACCTGCGGACCGCCGGCCGAGAGGTGAACGACTTCGCGCAGCGTGGCTCCGCTCAGCACGCGCAGATTGGTGCCGCTATCGGCCGGCATGGGCGAGGCAGCCCAGGTACCGGTCCAGCCGGCGCCCGGCGCGGTTTGGGCCGGGGAAACTGCGCCGGCAAATACTGCCAGCGCGGAACATAGGGCAAAAGACAGACGGAAATTCGGCATCGATGGGTTCTCCTGACTCGATCAGTGCTGGGCTGGCCGGCGGTTCAATCATCCCCGCCGTGCCTTCTCACGCCCCGCACTGATTGTAGTCTGCGAGCTGGTTCCGCTTCCCGGCAGCCGGTCCACACTCCGCTCCGGCTGCCTGTCGATGCCTACGATTTATTGCAAAGTGAGCGCGGCTTCCAGCGGCGTGTTTTCGCTGGAATCGCCGGCGCGCACCACGAATTTGCCGGGATCGATCTTCCAATTGTGCGAGCTCTCGTCCCAATAGCTGAAGGCCCGCGCGTCGAGCGTTAGTTTCACGTGTTTGCTTTCGCCCGGCGCCAGACGCACCTTTTCGAAACCTTTCAGTTCCCGCTCCGGACGATCGGCTTTGGCCGATGGATCGGAGACGTAGAGCTGCGCGACTTCTGCTCCCGCCACGCTGCCGGTATTGGTCACGTCGAAGCCAACCTCGACCGTGGAACCCGAGGCGGCCGTCGCCGGCACCACCAGATTCGAGAATTGGAAGCTCGTGTAACTGAGACCGTAGCCAAAGGGAAAGAGCGGATGCTTGCCGGTGGTCGTCCAGTAGCGGTAGCCCACCATCAGCTTGTCGCCGTAATGGAGGTGTTCGATGGTAAAGTCTTCCATCTTTCCGGACCAGCCCATTGCATGCAGCGTGGTGTTTTCTTTCGCGTCGCCGTAGTACCACTTGGCCGAGGGGTTTTCTTCCCAACTGCGGTCGAAGCTGACCGGCAGCTTGCCTTCTGGATTGTGGCGGCCGAAGAGGATCTCGGCCACGGCCGAGCCGCCCTCCTGGCCGGGATAATAAAGGTGCAGCAGTGCGGGCGTCTTGGCCAGCCAGCGGCTGGTCTCCATGCCGCCGCCGCCAGTCAGCAGAACGATGGTTTTCGGATTGGCCTCGGCGATAGCCTCGATCAGAGCGTCCTGACCCAGGGGCAGCGCAAAGGTGCGGTCCTGGCCCTCGCCCTCGGTTGCCGGATCGAATCCAACAGCGACCACCACCACGTCGGCCAGCTTGGCAAACTCGATGGCTTCTTTGGTTACCAGCTCCGGCTCGTAGGCCATCCCCAGGGAAAAATGCAGACTGGCAAAAGGCAGATAGTCGGCCTGCACACTGGCGGTTTCGCCAGCGGCCAGCTCGACGGCAACCTGCCGCGGAACCTGGCCCTCGGCGCGAGGCTGCGTCAAAACAAGCTTGCCATTGACGAAGATCTTGTAGCTGTCTCCACCACTGCCGGCCGCCACCAGTAGATATTTGCCCGCCGCGCCGGCCTTGAAGGTGGCCGTATAGCGGATGCTTTCTTTGGCCGTCTCCGCCCACTCCCAGTCGCCCGGCTTCCAACCGATCGCTTTGTCCTGCTTGCTGTAATGAGGAGTCCCGGAAAACGCGCGGTTGGCAAAGGTCTCTACCCTCACGCCATCCTGCCACGTCGTGTTGGCAAACAATTCGGTGACCGCCGGCAGCCCGCGGCTATAGAGAACGTGCGTCTCGGGGCCGAGCAGGTTGGCGATCCCCGTCACTACGCTGACCGGCTCGAAGGCCTGGGCCTGCGACGAGCCGCCGCCACCGGTCACTGCCGGATAGGCGTTGGGACCAAGGATCGCAATCGTCTTGACCTTCGCCGTGTCGAGTGGCAGCAGGCCGCCATCGTTTTTGAGCAGCGTGATGCTCTCCAGAGCCTCGCGCAACGCCAGTGGCCGGTCGGCGACAGAATAAGTGGAATTGCTGGGATCGAACTGCGGCCGGGTAGTGAAGCCGTAGCGGAGCTCGGCGCGCAGCAGCCGCAAGACATGCTCGTCGATGGTGGACTCTTTCACCAGCCCGTTCTTCACTGCGGGAACCAGCGTCTGCGTGTTCATGTTCACCGCATTGGGCATCTCCAGATCCAGCCCGTGATTGGCCGCGGCCACGCCGTCGTAGGTCGCCATCCAGTCCGACATCAAAATCCCCTGAAAGCCCCAATCGCCCTTGAGCACCTTCAGATTCAAGAACTCGTTTTGCGTGGCGTGCGCGCCGTTGATCAGGTTGTAGGAGTTCATCACCGCGTCGACGTGAGCTTTTGTCACCGCCGCCTCAAAGGCCGGCAGATAGATTTCGCGCATCGTCCGCTCGTCGGCAATCGAGTCGGCGTTGTGACGGTTGAACTCCTGATCGTTGAGCGCGAAGTGCTTGATCGTGGCGATGACGCCCTGCGACTGCACCCCTTCGATAAACGGAACCACGATAGTCGCATTCAAAAACGGATCTTCGGAAAGGTACTCGAAGTTCCGTCCGCATAGGGGCGAGCGGGCAATGTTGACGCCTGGACCGAGCAGAAAATTCACATTGCGGGCGCGGGCGTCGCGGCCCAGCCCCTCGCCCAGCTGGCGCGCCAGCTCGGTGTCCCAAGTGGCGGCCAGCGAGGCGCCAGAAGCGTAAGCTGTCGTCGGACCCCAGGTACGAACCCCCACCGAGGCATCCGACATCTTGAAGCGCGGCAGCCCGATCGACGGCATGGCCTGGGTGAACATCATGTCGACGCCGCCCAGCAGTTGGATCTTCTGCTCCAGCGTTAGCTTGGCCAACAAGGCGTGGGCTTGCGCCTCGATGGCTGGCGAGCCGGCCACCGGCGCCTGCGCCGATGCGGCCATCCATCCCCATCCAAATAGGAGCAATATGACGCTAGTCAAACGTTTCATCTCATACCACCTCGCGCCCCACGGTAGCGCATTGGACCTGCCCCTGTCATGTACCTATTTGCAATCAACGGTGACTTCCTTTGTACGGCCCTTTCGCGTTGAGGCAAGCAGAACGCCAGCACCTAGCTGATTTTCTACCGGCGGCGTCCCGCTGCCGCTTGCGCTATGAGGAGTTGCCGGTCTTGCCTCGCTGAGAAAGACCGCCGGGAGCCGCTTACTGAAAAGCTCGTTTTCTGTTCGTCTGGATCTTGGTGCATTCGTTTTTCTGGGACGGCGTAAAACTTTAGTTTTTAACTATGATGAAAATCAATATGGATATACGGGCTTTTCAGGAAAACCGCCGGGGTACCTGCATCGGGTCGTTCTGAAGATACTTATACTTAAGACACCGATTTTATTGACTTAATGGATTCGGCTTGGCCCGCCGTTTCGATGCTGTATAGATTTCGTAACCCTATTTTTCTATACTTGAGATGCTTTAAAGCAAATAATCAGGGCGGATTCAAGCTCCAAGAGCAACATTGTCGATTTTAACTGACCAGAATTTCTTGAAGTCGAATACTCCTTTTGGTAGGAACAGTTCCGCAGGCGCCTTCCATCCGAGGGACTTTCTT
>Ga0326727_10005092_pt1 | contig 38110 bp, 40 predicted proteins | sample MB2enrmetagenome_FD_207643 | JGI IMG/M metagenome (GOLD analysis project Ga0326727, IMG submission 207643) | Lab enriched peat soil microbial communities from McLean, Ithaca, NY, United States - MB29MY | ecosystem: Environmental > Terrestrial > Soil > Wetlands > Peat | place: USA: New York... | reverse complement strand
GTCCTCTTAAACAAGGCCATCATCGGCTGCCTCGACGACGAGGTCCCCGAAATCGTCTCTCTCGGTCACACCCTCGCGCGCTGGAGAGAAGAGATCTTGAACCACCACCGCACCGGCGCTTCGAACGGGCCGACGGAGGGACAGAACTTCTGTGTCAAGAGGGTCAAACGTGCTGGGCGGGGCTTTCAGTGCTTTGCCAACTACCGCCTTCGAGTGCTGCTTCACGCCGGCGGTGTCACTTGGCCAAGGAGGCCCCGTCCGCCGAAGATCAGAACCCGTACTCCCCACTCAAACGCGTAGACCCACCAATCTCAAAGTGATGCCGCTTGCGACCGGTCGGCGTGGCGAAGGTTCGCGCCCCGAGACCATCCCATAGCCGCGGCCCACATGAGCAGTGGCGGGGTGATCCTATCGTCGCTTTCCGATCGAAAGGGTGCCCGCTGTTCGCAAACGTTCAGTGGTGTCCTTTGATCTCTCCTAGGCCACGACAGGCCCCCAAACGTGGCACCCAGGTAGATTCGACGAATGATCGTGCCGGGCGCAGCTTGGGCCGCAGTCACCGTGGACTGCATCGAGCCACAGAAGGTAGCTGACTTCTGGAGCCGCCTTCTCGATTCGCCGGTGCGAACGATAGGACTTCCCGAGATCGGACCAACCGCTCCCGGCGGTCCCGCTATTACCTTTCAGCCAGTCACCGAGACAAAGACGGGAAAGACTCGCATTCACCTAGACCTCTGGGTGGACCAGTTGGATTCAACAGTTGCCTTCGTCCACGAGATTGGCGGTACGTCCTCTGGCGAAACACACGTTTACGACGAAGGAACAGTCGTTGTAATGTCCGACATTGAGGGAAACGAGTTCTGCCTGGTGGGACCCCCGGGGTCGAGCTAAAGGGTCTGTCCCCGATGTCGTTTCACTAGCCGATCCGCTTGCGGCGATCAGGCATCGCCGAGATGGCATAACAAAATGATCCGTATCCCGTTCGGCTTACGGGCGCTTTCGGTGGTCCCATCGCCGGCAAGCCGAGTGGGGGTGATGCCCGCGAGAGGCAGCACCAATTCGACTCGAACTGGAAAGGAGCGTCGTGAGGTGGTCGGGGATACCCGGAAGCTGCTACTTGTTGAGATACTCAGCCAGCTTGGCTAACCCCGATCATTCACGCGGGTCATTGAGGATCGACTGCCGCTCGCGATTGAGGCCGGTCGGAGGGATTGCCGGACGATTCCGGTGACCGAAGAGGTCTCGAGGCCCACATTTGGCCAAGTCCGCACGGATAAGCCGAATCGTGGGCGTGGCAAGTCCAGGCTCGTCCGGTGCTCGTGATCTCGAAGCGATCAGGTGCTGGCTTCGATGTGGCGGTAGGCGCGAAGCAGAGTGCCCGCCTCCGGCCAGTGCTCGAGGATGCGCACGATGGTCCGCCAGCCAGTGCGAACGATGCGGCCCGGGGCGTGGAACAGGCCCCATCTGAGCGCCTTGGGGCGGGCGCAGCTCCAGTATCCGTCGCAGCACAGGAGCTGGAACCACCTGACGAGGTCCGCTGAGAGCATCACGACGGCCATCCAGTTGGCGTTGGCCTCGAAGCTCGAGAAGGGGAAGCGGCACAGCCCAGAGTCCTTCAGCCGGGCGATATGGTTCTCGACGTGCGCATGGGCGCGCATGATGAGGTCGAGCTCAGCGGGCTCACCCTCGCAGTCGGTGTAAAAGCCCCAGTAGCGGTACTCGAGGGACGGGAACAGGCTGCGCTGGGCACCAGGGTGGAGCGGCTCTCTCCTGACGATGAGCCTTGTCCCGCTCGGCAACGCCGATAACAAGACGAGCGAGGTGAGCTCGCAGACTGAGGAACCGTCTTGTTCCTCACCGTCTTTTCCGAGCGCCGACACCCACACCTCCTCGATCCCTTCGGCGTCAAAGATGGCGGCCTGGACCTGGTCGTTGGTCATGGCGCTCGTGAAGAACTTGATGTTGCGGGCCCGCAGAGCTGTGGTGAAAGCCGCGGTCGTGCCGCCCGAGTCGGTCCGGCAGACGACCTCGCGTCGCACGAGGGATGCGTCCTCACCGACGTGGTGGCCGGCTTGGACATCGTCGGGCAGCTGAGAGATCGCCTCGTCGAGGACCTTCACATGGTCAGTGGCGGTGTTCGAGCCGGCGTTGCCCGGCCTCAGCACTCCCGACAATGCCTCACCGGTCGCGTCTGCGAAGCAGAACATCGGGTGGAAGCCGAACCCGCCTTGTAGGTAGGTGCCGCCTGCTCTTTGTTCTCGGAGTGGATCTCGACGAGCGAGGCGTCGATGTCCAACAAGACGGGCCCGTTCTTGGTCAGAGCCGAACGCTCCCACACCTGTGCCCGCACGCTTGCCACCTTGGTGGCGATCGCGGCCCGCGTCTCCTTGTTGATCTCGTAAAAGCTGCGGTGCAGTGTCGAGTCCGAGGCCACCAAGCCGAACAGCGCCGCCTCGGCGCGCAGGTGCTCGATGTCAGCGCAGCTCTCGCCCCCGCCCGCGAGCACGAGAGCCGCCTCGAGGAGGACCTTGCCCCGGTCGTGAAGAAGCGTTGGCCGTTGCGGGATCGCAGACGAGAGGGCATCACCGAGACCCAACCGGTCGGCGAAAGAGCCAAGAGCGTGCAGGCCGACGTGGGATGCGACACCGGTCCCGCCGGCTTCCACCTTCACGCGCGCTGTGCTGGTACCGTTCACTTTGGAAGTGCCCTTCTTGAGGGGGATACTGCTGCTTCGACACAGTCAGTTTCCCTTGTCGGAAGGGCCTTTCCGCGGATGCGCCCTAGTCAGGTCATGAGGACGCGTGAATGATCGGGGTTAGGGGGTTACCTCCACCGGTTCACCGGGGCTGACAACCTTAGTCGGCACGTCCGGGACTAAGCGGCACAACGCCTCGACGAAATGGTCAGGGTTCTTGTCCATCTTAAGAATAAGTCTGTCGCCGACAGGGCCGCCGGTGAAGGCGTAGTGGTGTGGCAGCGCGAGTTTCGGCTGCAGGACTGAGGCGAGTTCAGCGGCCTCCTCTGCGTTCATTGTGACCTGCTTATTTCCTGCCATTCGGATCGTCAGACCGTTGACAGGAAGTAGCGCTACGTCCAGCGGGCCATATCGATCGGTCAGAGTGCGCAACTCAGGGATGAGCATGGTGTCTCCGGCGAAATAGACACTGCGTCCGCCCCCGCTTATCACGAACGTGACCTCGAAGACACCGTGCTTGCCGGGGGCCGCGGTGATCGTCAGGTCGCCGACACTGGCAGACTGCCACGGTTCAAGCACGCGGATATCGGTGAACCCCGCCTTTATCGCTGCTTTAGGGACCGTATTGGCGCACAGGATCGGGACGTCCTTCCGGGGGTAGCGACTGAAAGCATTGAAGTCGCAGTGGTCGTAGTGGAGGTGGCTGATCACGACGGCGTCAAGATGCGGCAGGTTCTCTGGCATGAGTGCGACCGGCTCGCCGGGATGGTAAAAGATCTTCTCGGAGAACCAAGGGTCGGTGAGTACGGTCAAGCCGCCGATCTGAATCAAGTGACAGCTGTGGGTGATCCGGGTAACGACGAGCGACTCAGTCATGGCTGCTCGATCGGAAAGATGTCGACAACGAAGAACGGATGGAACGGCAGCGTTGCCAGCGTTTCCCGAACATGGTTTTCGTCGGATGCGAACACCTCAAGAAACGCCGTCGCTCGGGAGGGGGCAACGTGCTCGACCCCGAGCTTTCCTTCTGATTGCAATACTGCGATCTGCTTATGTTCGTCAGCTCTCAGCGCCATCATTTCGGCGGAGTTCGCGTCATCGCGAATGGTGCCGACCACCATGAATGTCTGGAGTTCGTTGGGATTTGTTGTCGTTGACATGGTGTCGCCTTTCATTGGTTGTTGAGGGTCATTGTTGGTTGAGAGTGGTTTAGCGGCTTGAGACTCAGCCTGGGAGTCTCAATCAGCTCATCGAGGAAGCGGTGTGGTGGACTCGGACTTCCCACCCTCGACCCCTTGGACGGTGAATGCCGAAAAGCCGTCGAGTGAATGCCACATCACCATGGGACGGGACCGGCCTCGTTCGAAAGCGTTGGCGGTGGCGTAGCGGAGAAATCTGACGTTCTCGACGAAAATCAGGGGCATCGGGCTCGTGTTTGAGAAGACCCATGACCTCGTCGAGGAAGGCGTCGAGCGGCATCGCCATCGGGCTGTTCTCCTCGTTCATCAGTGCTGTCTGAACGGCGGGCGGTACGAGCTCGATCACCTGGATGGTCGTGTCGGCGGGTTGCACGCGGAGGGCTTCGGAGAAGGCATGGATGGCGATCGGCAGTGGGACGAAAGCTAGACCGGAGGACACGGTGAGGATTGTCGAGCTCTCCTGGCTGGCGAGGTGGGGCGTGAACGCGGCGATGAGGCGGATGGGGCCGAGGAGGTTCGTAGCCACCGTGCGCTCGGCGACTTCGAGGTAGTCGGGGTTGTGGAAGTCCTCGGGGAGCATGATGCCGGCCATCGGAATGAGGACATTTAGGTTCGGATGTCCTGCGAGCACCTCGGCCGCCGCGGCGGTTATCGATTCCGGATCAGTGGTGTCGATCTCGATGGTGTGGATGCCGGGCTGGTCGGTGTTGATCTGGTTGAGCAGCTCCGTTCGGCGCCCGCCGATGATGACGGTGTTGCCCAGTTGGTGGAAGCGCAGGCCGAGGCCAAGGCCGATGCCGGAGGTGGCGCCGGGAAAGAAGATGGTGTTGCCGGTGATGTTCATGCACGTTTTCCCGTCGGGTGAGCCTCAGTGGGTGACGGCGAGAAGGTCGGCGAACCCCACGCTGGCAGCCCGACCTTCTCGCTCACAGCAACCCAGAGTGTCGACGCGGCTTCACCGTCGAGGCCGGCCTTACCGGGTGCGCGAACTTTCGGGTGCCCCTTGATGCTCCCGAGCCCGTCGGGGCCGACATAGGCGTTCCCCGGCACGTCCTGGGTTGCCGCGTACAGAGTGGGCAGGGCGCCGTGCTCGGGATCGTTCAACAAGAACGAGAACCGGTTGATCACGTTCGACGACGAGTGAGCCGCCAGCGATGTCGTCGCGATTCCGGGGTGGGCGAGCACGGACCGAACCGGGGAACCGGCAGCGTCCAGTCGTCGCTGCAGTTCGAGGGAGAACAGCACGATCTGGAGTTTCGAGTCGTTGTAGGCGTCCATTGGCTTGTACGGGCGGGTCTCCCAGTTCAGGTCGTCGGCATGGAGGTGTCCCCTCCGGTGTAGTTGGCTCGTCACCCACACCACCCGGTCGGTGATGTGCGCCAGCAGAAGGTTCGTCAACAGGAACGGGCCGAGCGAGTTCGTGGCCGTCTGTAGGTCGAGACCGTCCCGGGTGCGGGTGAGGGGGATGTCCATGACGCCGGCGTTGTTCACCAGGACATCCAGCGGACCCGTCCACGCCTCGGCGAAGGCGCGCACACTTCGGAGATCCGACACGTCGAGCAGACTGACTTCGACGTCTCCGCTCATCTGGTCCGCAGCATCCCGGCCTTTGGCGACGTTGCGCACGGCGAGGACCACATGCGCACCAACTCGAGCCATCTCGCGGGCGACGACGAACCCGATCCCGCCCGCGGCCCCTGTCACCGCCACCGTTTTCCCGGTCATGTCCGGCAAGTCCGCTGTGGTCCACTTGGCCATCATGCTGCTCCCAGTTCCGCGACCCTCGTTGTGGCCGCTGATGCGATCTCACCACGTGCGCCGAGGAACAACCAGGGCCCATATAGCCGCTGAATGGCATGCCCTGGCTGGGGCTCCATGCGTGAGGCAGAGTGGTCAGCACCGAGTCGAGGAGAGCGATGGCATGGATCAGGTTGCATTGGGAACGTTCATTCGTACCCGCCGCGAAGCGCTCCAGCCCGAAGACGTGGGCTTGCGCCGCGGCTCGCGCCGCAGAACCGCCGGGCTGCGTCGGGAGGAAGTTGCCGACCTGTCGGACATGTCCACCGACTATCTCGCCCGGCTCGAACGGGGCTCGGGCCCCCAGCCCTCCGAGCAGATGATCGGCGCGCTCGCCCGCGGCCTTCGGCTCACCGTCGACGAACGTGACCACCTGCTGTTGCTCGCAGGGCACCGTGCTCCGGCGCGGCCGGGGTCAGGCGACCACGTGAGCCCCGGCCTCATGCGCATCCTCGACCGGCTCACCGACACCCCCGCACAGGTCATGGGATCGCTCGGAGAGACGTTGGCTCAGAACGCGACCGCGGTCGCCCTCCTCGGCGATGAATCTCACTACACGGGGCTCGCTCGAAGCGCCGTCTACCGGTGGTTCACCGACCCAAGCACCCGCTCGATCTACCCGACCGAGGATCACGACCACCACGGCCGGGTTCAAGTCTCCCAGCTCCGCAGCGCCCTCGCACGTCTCGGACCACAGTCCGCCGCTGCCGACCTGGCCGAGCGACTGCAAGAGCTCAGCCCGGAGTTCGCCACCCTGTGGGGTGCGAATGAGGTCGGACTTCGAAACTCCGAAGAGAAACGCTTCCTCCACCCCGAGGTGGGTGAGCTGTCCCTGTACTGCCAGGTGGTCCTCGACCCCGACCAGATGCACACCCTTCTGGTCTTCACCGCCACACCAGGAACACCGAGCGCCGACAAGGTGCGACTCCTGAACGTGGTCGGAACATTCAGCATTACGTCGCGCTAGCCGTAAGTCCTAGGAACGTTCGTCAGCCTCCAGGGCGCTCGTGACTTCAGAACCATCTTGACGAGACTGGAAAGCATTGTCATCAGCAGCGTCGACGCTAGGGAGAATGACCAGGTCAGCCGCTATTGGATTGCATTATGCAGGCTCGGCTACCACGGTCTTCACTCGACCAGAGGTCTGAACATCGGTGAGCGAGCGATGTCACCTCCACTGATGTGATTCCGACAACATCCCCCCTGGCTAGATGCCCTTTCTGCGTAGGGCTCGGCGGACACGTCACAGTCATCTGTAGAACCAGCAGCGGACTCGGCCCGAGCTTGTTAGTTCGACACGGGCTCCCTCGTTGAGTCGTTCCACGTCCAGGTGATCGACATACAAGATTCCGTTGCTGAAGGCACAGGGGACTTGGCGAGGCTGCTGGACGGAAATAAGGCGTCCCGGCGACCGGACCCGGCCAGAGATGACCGGATAGCTTTTGTCCAGCACACAGACAGCAACGACGCTGGCGACGGGCCACTGCTCCAAATGCTATTGACGACTGGGGTGGTCAGCAGGGAGTTCCTCAGGAGGTCTCCTCGCTGGTGTAGTCGAGGTACCGATCCGCCGATCGGCTCAGTGCCGCTGCACCGTCCGAATCGACGACACGGCCCCACCAGGCCCCGTAGATGCGCTCGAACGTATAAGGCTCGAGCAACTTGACGGCCCTGCGCACGACTGAGCGTCGCTCAGGGATCAGGTTTGGATAGCTGTACATGAAGCTCACCCAGTTGCGGTCCATCACGACCTGGACGATGTCGCCGCTGAACAACGCTGCGGGCCGGTCCTCGCCAGCAGACCAGTGGAGCACGGTGCCCCCGGCGAAATGCACCCCGGCATTGACGAGCGTCATCCCCGGGGCAATCTCGCGACTGTCGCCCTCCCAGAACGAGATGGCCGGGTCGGGCCGTGTTACCCACTGGCGGTCCGCGGAGTGGATAAGAACCGGCGCATCGAAGGCTCGGCTCCACTCGACCATCGAGGCGTAATAATGGGGATGACTGATAGCGATCGCGCTGACCCCGCCCAACTCGTTGATGGCAGCGACCAGATCGTCGTCGAGGTAGGTGATGCAGTCCCAGAGTATGTTGCCGGTCTCGGAGTGGAGCAACAAGGCACGCTGCCCGATGGCGAAGGTCGGTTCGCACCCGATGCCGAAAACTCCCGGGCCCTCTTCGCCGACGCGCCCGTGAAAGCCCTCTGAGCGGAGCTCTTCGAGAGAGGTCCACTGCTGGCCGCCCCAGCCGACGTACTGTCGCTCGTCGAGACAGATTGGGCAGTCCGAGCGAGGCACCTCATACTGCACCCCGCAAGTCCGGCAGATGGGGAGAGCCATCAACTCACCCCGAGTTCCGCCGCCCCGAAGACCCACGGCGAGGTCGATTCGATGAAGGTCGTCGGGAACCCGGGGTCGAATGGAGCTGCTTCCTCCAGACGACGCACGGCCTCCTCGGGAAGCTCGACCTCGGTGGCGCCAAGGTTGTCGACCAATTGGTCGAGCCGCCGAGCGCCAATGATCGGATGGATCTGTGGCGAGCGTTGCATAACCCAAGCGATGGCTACTTGAGCGGGCGTTGCCCCGATGTCTTGGGCAACCTGGACGACCTCCCGAGCAACTGCGCGGTCGGGCTCGCTCACGCTGGCCGGGTCGAGCCGTGTAGGACCTGGCGCCTCACCCGTCCCGGTGAACTTTCCCGAGAGCACGCCGCCACTGAGGGGACTCCACGCCGCCACCGTCATCCCAAAGGCCTCCGCCATCGGCAACAGGTCGCGCTCTGCCTCGCGCTGGAGGAGGTTGTAGGGGACTTGAAGCGCGGCAAAGCGGCTCAGCCCACGCCACTCGGCAAAGGTGTTGGCCCTGGCCACAACCCACGCTGGGGTGTCTGAGATGCCGAGATAGAGCACCTTGCCGGCACGGACGACATCGTCGAGGCCCGCCAGCGTCTCCTCGATGGGCGTGAAGCGGTCCCAGATGTGCACCCAGTAGAGGTCGACGTAGTCGGTCCTCAGCCGGCGCAAGCTCGTCTCGAGGGACAGGCGGAGGTTCTTGCGGTGGTTGCCGGCGGCGTTCGGGTCGCTCGGGTCGCGGCTCACGGTGTATTTGGTCCCCACCACGAAGCGGTCGCGGCGTCCCACCAGGAGGTCGCCCAGGAACTCCTCGGAGCTGCCGCCCCGGTAGTTGATGGCCGTGTCGATCACGTTGCCCCCGGCGTCCGCATAGGCGTCGAGAATCAGTCGGCATTCCTCCAAAGGCGCGCCTACCCCGCCCTGTTCCCCGAAGGTCATCGCCCCCAGGAACAGTTCTGAGATGCGCAGTCCCGTCTGGCCCAACAATCGGTAACGCAACGCTCCCTCACCCGCCGAACATCTCAGCGACTGCGCGGCTCATCTCCTCGGCCGGCATGTCGCGCAAGTGTTGGGTTAGGCCCCACCGGTAGCCGAAGGGATCGATGAACTGGCCGTCCCGCACACCCAACGGCGTGTCCTGCAACGGACGACGCTCGGTTGCCCCCGCGGCAAGTGCACGCTGCCAGACCGTGTCGATGTCGTCGTACTCGGCGTAGAACGCCACCGCTGAAGTCACCTCCGGGGGCGGGGTCACCGCTCCATGCTCGGGGAACTCGTCGGCGAGCATAAACATTGAGCCGCTCAGGCGGACCTCGACGTGGATCAGCCGACCGTCGGGCAGTGTGATCCGGTCATGCTCCTCGGCGCCGAGCACGTCGCAGTACCACGCTGAGGCCTTAGCCGCGTCCGCCACGATTATGTGTACCTGTACTCCACTCATCGGAGAGAACTCTGCTTCCGCCAGTCCGTTCCAGGCTTGTACGAAAACGCGGGTTCAGCGTTCCGCGCGCCCATGTCCCGGTCGTTCTCGGTTCTGGTCTTCATTCGCCCATGATGCGATAAGCCCAGGCAGCCGATCAATGGCGTTTTGTGCAAGGATCGATGCTGCACAAGCATCGGTGCTGTAAGGCGGGCGAGGAGGATGGCCAGCGTGAACCTCGACCAAGCAAGAGCTTTCCTCGCCGCGCCCAAGGAACTGTACCCCGGCCGCGGCGCCGGGCGGACCTACCTTTCCTAACCAGGGTGACTCGCCTCATACGTTTGCTGGATGCCGAGATCAGCACGGCTCTCGTCCACCGCACAAGGCGCCAGCGCCGGCTAACTCCGTTGGGGTGCGGCGGCGCAACCACCTTGGGGACGGCCGACGCTCAGCGCCTCGATGGCTTGACGACTCTCGAGCAGCCTCCCGGGTACTGGTGGGGCCACTGGGTGTCGGCGTTACTGCTGTGACGGGCTCTCCGGTGCTCAACCGCGTGGTCGAGGACTTCCAGGCTCGTTACCCGGACTGCGGGGCGAGCGTCGACGGGGGCGACGTATGGGAGCTCTGTGACCCGCGGCGGCAAGACGAGGTTGACCTGTTGTACGACTGCGTGGCCGTCGACTACACGGATCTAAAGACTCTCGCTACCGGGATCGGCTTCAAGTGGTGCGCCAACAGCAGGTCGAACGAGTCGCCCTCGTCCTACGGAGACGCAACGCGACACTTCCCGCCGCCACGAATCCCCTCCGGGACGGCCCACTCGGGTACGCATGTCGTCCGCACCCTGCAGGAAGGCGCTCCTCGCGTCGTTCAAAACGAGTACGTGCACGCAACGATGATCTCCCTATTGGTATTCGCCAGAGACGACATCGCGCTCGTCCCCGTTCGCGACTCGGCAACCACGCCCCACGGGCTCCTCTGGGGTAGCGCTGACGAGAACGCCCGACAATCGCAAAACTGGCGAGAAGGAACCAACCATTGAACCTGGAGCAGCTGAAAGCGGTTCTGGTCCTGTCCGAGGAGCTGCACTTCGGGCGCAGCGCCGAGCGGCTCTACCTCTCCCAACCGCGGGTGAGCCGCCTCATAGCTTCGTTCGAAGCTGAGATCGGGGGGGCGCTTTTTGAGCGAACCAGTCGCCAGGTGCGCCTCACCCCGCTCGGTGCCGAACTGGAAGGCCGTCTCCGCCCGGTCTACTCGCAGCTACTCGCCGTGGTCCAAGAGACGAGCGCCAGCGCCCGCGGCACAAGCGGACTGCTGCGCATCGGCGTTACCTCCACCACCGCCGGTCCGGCGCTCAGCAGCGTCCTAGAGGCCTTCGAAGCTCGCTACCCCGACTGCGAGCTGCGCATCGACGAGGTCAACGTCTATGACCCCTACGAGGCGCTGCGCCACAACGAGGTCGATGTGCTAGTCAACTGGCTGGTGGTCGACGAGCCAGATCTTACAGTCGGGCCGGCGATCGAGCACCGGCAGCGGGTGCTCGCCGTCGGGGTCGACCACCGTCTTGCCGGAAGGAAGTCGGTCTCGATAGAGGACCTCGGTGACGAAGCGGTGATCCAGCCACCACCATCATTCCCGAAAGCCCTCCACGACGCTGTCATCCCCGCTACCCAGTCGGGCCGGCCAATCCGGCGAGCGTACCTCGTCGACAAATCCTTCCACGAGGTGCTAGCGCTCGTCGCCCGCGGCCGCATCGTCCACCCCACCGTCGAGTCCGTGCCAATCCTGGCGCGAAGCGACATCGTGCTCGTCCCTCTCGTCGGGCTGCCTCCCTTGGCCCTGGGACTCATCTGGTGTACCGCCCATGAGAACGGTCGGATCCGGGCCTTCGCCGAGGTGGCGCGAACCGTTAGACCACCGCAGGATGGTCTCGCCCCTGAAGAGCGGACCAAGCGCGGGACATGAACCGTCAGGCACGTTTCGACGGCCAAGCCCAGCCAGATACTCCACGTCACCACCTGACCGCCAACTTCGCTGCCACGGGCGTCCTCGACGAGTTGCGGATCATGGTCTACCCCATCGCCATTGGTCAGGGCCGCTCCCTCTTCGCGGATCTGAAGGGTCGGCTCGCATTCAGGTTGGGCTGCCTGAGGCATTCGACTCCCGTAAGGTCCTGCTTACCTACCGACCGTCGCTTTTGACCTAGTCGAGGTCGGCGCTGGCCCCGGATCCTTGCCGGCTTTGCGGACCGATGCTTGTGGAGCATCAAACCTTGCACAAAAGGCCATTGATCAGCTACGTCGCCTTATCGCATCGTGAGCGACATGCAGAGCAAAATGGAGGACCACCGAGACGAGCCCGGCCGCCTCGTGACCGACGGACTGGGAGGAGCGGTCCGGTGCCCAAAAGTGGGGGTAGACCTCTCGCTGCCGGCGGCTGTGGGCAAAGTGGCGCGGCCGCCCAGTTCGACCTCCCTCCCGGTGGGCCTCCCTGTGGCTGAGCTGCCGCGCACTCTCCCCTTTGCTACGTCTGGGTGCCACTCATCGCCGCTGGCTCAAGATAATGCCTAAGTGCACCCACCTGGGCGAGGTCAGGGTAGAGCGCCCTGACCAGGTCGCCGGTTGTCAGGATTGCTTAGCGAGCGGGGGCGGTTCGGTGCACCTGCGAGTATGCCGAAGCTGCGGCCATGTCGCTTGCTGCGACTCGTCGCCCAACCGTCACGCCTCGGCCCACGCCCGCTCAAGGGGCCACCCCATCGTCACCTCCGTCGGACTTGGCGAGGACTGGTCTTACTGTTACGTGGACGACGAGGTCTTCATTCTCGTGGCAACAATTAAGTGGTTGAACATCTCCGGCTAGGAATGGTTGGGAGTGCTGGAGTAACGGCGGCTTCTGGCGCCTAGACGGTGATTAATCGGCCAGCTCCGGCGCCCGAGCTAGCAGCCGGGCGAAGGCTCAGGTTGCCTCATTTTGTGCCACCACGACGTGGCCTATGGTTCTCGGCCGTGGGAATCTCGCATCCGCAAGCCAGCTCTGAGTAGAGCAGTTCGAACCGTAGTGGCATGGGCGCCTAACTGCCTTGCGACCATGGCGAGAGACTGACCTTCCCGGTAGAGGCGAGCAGCCTCCTCGATCTCATGAGGCACGAGGGCGGGGTAGTGGCGTCGGACTCCGGCTCTATTGATGTGCTGGATCACCGTGGCCCGGTTGACCTGGTAGCGAGTTGCCAGCTCGTTGACCCTCGCGCCAATTTGGTAGTCGGCGATCAGCCTCTCGGTCTCCTCGGAGCGCAGACGGTGTTGAATCTGTCGCCCACCGTGTAGAGGCGGTGATTCGGTAGTGGTCCGCTCGGTGCACTTTCCCGCGCATTGTCCCAGTACAACACTGTGAAGCCGCCCTATCCGCGCACGAGTGTCTTGGTTCGACAGTTGCCCGGTTACCTCCACCGCGACGTCTTCACATTTGGAACGTCCTCCCAGTTCACATTTGGTTGTAGCACCAGGGTGCGCGTACCCAATTACGAGCGGCTCGTCGTCCTCAGGCGCGGCTGATCAGGCGCCGCAAAATTGTCGGTGGCGCCTAACCACGAACCTGGATCGCCGGCTGCGATGGCCACCGAACCGGGGCTGCGCAGACTGGCGTTCGAAGTGGATGACCTGAAGGCGATCATCGAGCGCCTGGAAAAGGACGGCTACGGCCTGGTCGGCGGGAAGGGCGAGTACGAGCACGTCTGGCGCATGGCCTCCGTACGCGGGCCAGAAGGGACCATCGTCTCCCTCGCCGAGCGGATCGACTGACCTGGCCCAACGCCAACCTGCCATTTCCCGGGTCGCCGGGTAGGTAGTGGTCCGCTGCTGGAATGGGCTAGGTATTCCCAAAGCGAGGGGATAAGGCTCGGGGAGCTTCTGCCGGTCACCACATCGAAATTCCTATTGGGCCATTTCCTTCAGGAGTGCGCGGTACGAAATCGTGAGGCCGACTTGTCGGCCCCGCCGGAAATGGGGTCGCCCACACATCAGTGGCACCCGCATCGAACAGAGCGGTGATCTGGTCGGCCACGCTGGACTCGTCTCCCACGATCGCCGTCTCGGCCGGAGTGCTGACACCTCCTCGCTCGAGCGCATTTCTGGACCTCGGCTGTCTGGTTCACTCGTTAGACGCTCTGAGTGGAGTCGCGGGACCCGGTGTGGACGGTCCGGTGGCACCTGGGGCCGCGGCACGCTCACGCAGGTAGGCCCTTTCGGCTACATTCGCCGTCAGTGCTCCGGCACGGATGAACTCCTGACGAGACTCATCCTGGCGCCCAAGCCGGTCGAGCAGGTCTCCTCGCACGGCGTGGAGCAGGTGATAGTCCTCAAGCGCGCCGTTCGCCGCGACGGCATCCACGAGGCTGAGGCCGGCTGCCGGACCGTGCACCATGGCCACAGCCACGGCTCGATTGAGTTCCACCACCGGTGAGGGGAACCGCTCGGCAAGCAGAGCGTACAGGCCGGCGATTCGGGGCCAATCGGTCTCATGGGGACTGGCGGCCATGGCATGCACGGCGGCAATCGCGGCCTGTAACGTGTAGCGCCCCGACGGCACGGACCGACGCCGTTCGACAGCACGGGCGCGCCCGAGGGCGGCGAATCCACGGCGGATGAGTAAGTGGTCCCAGCGTTGTCGGTCTTGATCGGCCAAGAGGACAAGGGCCTTCTCGGGACCGCTGCGGGCATGGGCACGTGATGCTTGCAGCTTCAGCAGGGCGGCAAGTCCATGGACCTCGGGCTCCTCTGGCATCAGCTCCGTCAGCACGCGGGCCAGGCGAAGGCCGTCCTGCACGAGCTCGAGACGCATCCAGTCGTCGCCGGCGGCCGCCGTGTAGCCCTCGCTAAAAATGAGATAGATCACCTCGAGCACGGAACCCAGGCGAGCCACTAGTTCGTCACCGCGGGGTACTTCGTAAGAAATGTGCTCCTCTGAGATCGTTCGTTTGGCCCGGACGATCCGCTGGGCCACCGTGGCTGTTGCACGATGTACGCCCTGGCGATCTCCTCGGTAGTCAGCCCTCCGATCAACCGCAGCGTCAACGCGACCCGCGTCGGCGGCGCGAGGACCGGGTGGCAGGCCGTGAAGATCAGGCGCAGCAGATCGTCCTCAATCGACTCGGCCTCGCTCTCAGGCTCCGCCATTTCGTCTGGCCCGTTCGCCAGATCCCCACCGAACATGGCGAGCTTGCGGGCGTACGTCGTGTCGCGTCGGATCCGGTCCACGGCCCGGTGCTGCGCCGTGAGCATGAGCCACGCACCGGGCCTCGGAGGTACCCCATCACGAGGCCATTGCTCGAGCGCCGCCACTAGCGCGTCCTGCGCCAACTCCTCCGCGGTACCGATGTCACGCGAAAGCCGAGTGAGTCCGGCGACCAGGCGCGGCCATTCGATCCGCCACGCGGCTTCCACGGCGTGACGAGCCCGCTCCTCAGGCGATTGCTCGCGGCTCATCGATGGCTTGCGGTCAGCCCGACTCGTCGACCTGCCGAACTTCGACCTCGATGTCCCATTCCGGGCCGTGGATGCCCAAGAACCGCGACGCCCACTCGACTGCTTCGTCTTTGGATCGAGTCTGTACCAGGCAATAGCCGCCGATAACCTCTTTCGACTCGGTGAACGGACCATCAACTACCGTCTGCCGGCCACCTGACAGGCGGATGCGCGTCGCTTCCTCGATCGGTCGCAAGCCGGCGGTATCTAGCAACACTCCCGCCTTGGTCATCTCCTCGAGCAGCTCGCCCATCGCCTCTGCCAGTCGCTGGTCGGGCCCGGCGGACGGGACCGTGGCAGGGTCCAGCCGGATCATCATCATGTACCGCATCGGTCTTGTTTCTCCTTAGTCCCTGGTCACCCGGTAGCGGAGGTAGGCGGCGCCAGACCCGAATACCTTCGACTCGAGCAGGTCGAGGGCAAGCTTGGCCTTGTCAGGGATGAGCGGTGTTCCGCTGCCGAGGGTAACCGGGTGGACGATGACCCGAAACTCGTCCATCAGGTCAGCTGCGATCAAGGAGTGGACGAGCTTGGGACTGGCGTACACGGCCATGGTCCCACCGGGCGCCATCTTCAGCCCCTCGATCTCCGCCGCCAAATGGCCCCTGACCAGCTTGGAATTGCGCCACTCAGCCGAAGCCAGCGTGGCCGAGACGACAATCTTGTCCACATTGTTCACCCACTCGAAATGAGCCTGGGTGCCCGGTGTCCGGTCGGGAAGCTCGCGTGCGGGGGTCATCGGGCCCCACTCGTCCTGGCTCGTCGGCTCGTCGGACCAGAATGCCTGCATGCCGAGGTACGTCCGTCGGCCGTAGATGGCGGTATCGACGTCGGCGCGGATGTGGTCGTTCCCGAATAGGTCCACTTCGTCGCTGTATCCCCGATTGGTCCACTCGAATCCGAGACCCTCATTGGAGTCGACGAATCCGTCGAGCGACATGTTCTCGATCGCCACCAGCTTGCGCATGGAATCCCCTTCCGGTTTGGCATGGGGGTCGGACGGGCCCTCACCGACACATCGAACGGGGGAGGCTCAAATCGACACGCGGCCAACCATTCGCGGGAACAAATCCGGCTCCTCGCTCCAACTGATCAGCGATCAGCTGCTGAAGCGGCGACCTCAATCCGACAGGCCGAGCTGCTAGCTCGCCACGCCCTCCGACTGCGGCATCATCCGCCAACGCCGAGAGAGGCGGCACGATGTACCACTGCCTTCACCGACGATCGGATCCTTCGGCGTTATGAGCGCCAACTGACTGGAGCTGATCGATACATAACTCGCGATCGCCAGAAGGCTTGGACCAACCCTGTGAACGACTCGCGTTGATGAGTCCCCGATTATTGGTGAAGACAGATGCAAACGCGCACGAGATCGAGCAGGCGGCCGCCATAGCGCCGCCATACGCAGGCTATGGCTTCCAGCCCTTTCGCACGATCAGAGGCGCGAATGCGCGAATGCTCACGATGTCACCTCCACTCCTTACTCGAGTGGATCCCGCCGGAGGCTCAGGATCTCCTGGGCTTTCGCGCGATTTCAGCGTGTTCCGACGAGCTTATCCACAGGATTTATGGACGTATTTATGGACGGGTGATCAAAATTGCCCTACGCAGCGTTACGCGGGTAATGCCGCGCTACCCCCGCGACACGCTGGCCGTTTGACACCGGCCCACAGGAAACAGGTGGTGGTGCCGTGGGCTGCCTAACCGCAGCCTATGTCGGCTGCCCTGATCATCAGCGGTGGTCCAATCTCTGTCAGATGGGCCGCGATGACAAGGTGGAGCCGGGTGCCCGGGACTGCGGGCATGACCAAGCCTGTCGTTCCAGTGGACTGACAAGGCGCCAGTTAGCCTTCTGTTCCGTGAACGACTTTGCCGTTGGTGTTGCATCAGTCGGAGCTGGCTACACCACCTTCATGGCTTCAGAGCATGGAGCGGCCTTGGTCGACTTCGGCGCGCCAAGGGGTCGAGACGCGCTACGAGCACTTGAGCGATTTTCGGAGCGTCGCCATCCGCGTCCCGGCCATTGGTGGCCGTGGTGGCGTTGGTGGCCCGGACCCGAGTTTACGGAGTTCGTCGTTTCACACCCACACGCTGACCACTACTCGGGTCTCCTCCGGCTCGCGAGAGTGCAGTCCGCCGACGGTCGTCAGGAAAGCCTGATCCGACCCGGAGGTACTTTCTTCTATCCGATGGTCCCAAGGAACCCTGACGCGCAGCGCCTCGTTTTCTTCCTGGCTGAGTTGAACAAAGTGATCTCTGCTCTGCCTAAGAACGTGTTGGGTCGCGCGGTTGCTGCGACGTCTGACGGGCCCATCCGTGGACGCCCGCTGAAGCGCGGCGATGAGATCGAACTCGCCGGGATCCACGTCGATGTTTTGTGGCCGCCTCCCATGTTGGACGAGCGCACGATGGCGCGGCTACGGAACCTGGTACGTGAATACGAACAGATTGCCGAGGAGGCTGCGGAACGAGGCGACGAGCGCCTGATCCGTGCGGTTGAGGCCGTAAGGGAGCCGACTGATGACCTGCACATGACTGAGCGCCTCTATGACATACCTGAGGATCGCGAGCAATCCGGGCTGTCCGAAATCGATGAAGACTTCTCTGAAGACGGAAATAGGAGCGATCTAATCTGCTCGATGATCGGAGTTTCGATGCTCGACTTCGCCAGCTCAGGAATTCGATCTCGCGGGGAGCGAATTTGCTGTGGTTAGTGCTCTCAACCAGACCGCAGCGGTACGTCTTCCTCGGAGATCTCGACGAGTCTCTGCACCCTGAGATAATTGGTGATCTGGTGGATCAAGATCACGAACTACTTCTCTCAGCACACCACGGCACCCATCTCGGTCCTGATCTCCTGCGTCTACAGAGTCGCTGTGTCGTGAGCAGCGTGGGCCCGCCGAGACTTGATCGCCGGGTTCGGCCCGAATACGCGTCTATCGGAACGCACCTCCGTACCGACACGGCCGGCGATGTGATGGTGTGGATGCACGGTACTGGAACCCATCTCGCAACCTGCGACTGTTGATCTGAGGCCGCGTCTTGGGTAGCCGCTGTCTGGGCTTGGTCGGCCTGTCGAGGCTCGACCTGTGAGGACGACTCGGAGCCCGGCCGTTGAGTGACGGAGGCTGAAAGCGATCCGTTCGGCTCAGAACTCGGTGGTCGCTGGTTCAGCAATTACCCCCGCCACCATTGAAACGCTGGTCGGCGCGTCTCGTGCATAGGGCACAGGCGTCTGACCAGTTGTTTCGGCGTTCGACAGGATGCTCGAAGTTGGCGTTTGTCGGGGCTTTTTCTCGGGATCTACTCACCTTCGCCGTACCGTGTCCTATGCAGGTGGCGCGGCGCGTGCGGCCTGTACGCTGCCGCTTCGTCGGTTCAGGTCAGCCGATAGGCGGTTGCATAGGGCAGCCCTGTGCAGTTGCACTGACATCGAGCCCATGGCGGGGTCACGGTTGTGCAGCCGAACGAACCACGATCTCGCCGACGTTAAAGCTCTTTGGTTGTTCGAGCGCGTAGGCGATCGCCTCGGCGACGGCGTCGGGAGCCATAGCGATGGACGCGATCTGTTCGCGCAACTGTGGGTCGGTTACGAACTCGGTGGCGGTCGCCCCTGGGCAGACCATCGTGGCGCGGATTTCGGGCCCCGTTTCCTGACGCAGCACTTCACAGAGGGCGCGGACGCCTGCCTTGCTGGCTGCGTACACCCCTTGTCGGGGGACCCACTTGGCGGCCGAAGTGGAGGTGACGGTGACGAAATGCCCGGATCCCTGCTCGGTGAACACCGGAAGAGCAGCTGCGATCCCATGCAGTACCCCACGGAGGTTCACGTCGATCATTCGGTCCCAATCGGCGAGGTTCCCGTCGGCGAGTGGGGCGACGGTGGCGACTCCGGCGTTCGACACGAGCGCGTCGAGGCGACCGAACTGATCGACGGCGAGCGCGACGAGCCGGCAGAGATCCTCTGGCCGGGTGACGTCGACTGCGAGCGAGACGGCGTATCCGCCCCCGGCTTGGATCTCGGTGACGATGCGCGTCAGCGTGTCCTGGCGCCGGGCGGCGAGTACGACCCGAGCACCCTTAGCGGCAAGGAGGCGCGCCGTTGCCGCGCCGATGCCGGCGCTCGCCCCGGTGATAGCGATGACCTGGTCTTCGATCTTCATGGTCGCCTCCTTGAGCGGTGCCGACGGATAGGATGAAACGGACATGTGTCCGGGTCATCCCAATGCTAGCGGACGGTTGTCCGTTTCGGGCCAACCGCCGCCGCGGCGCGCTGACGCCGCTCGCAACCGGGAGCGGATTCTCGACGCCGCGCGGGCGGAGCTGACTGCCGCCGACGACATCAACGCAGTGACGATGCAATCCGTCGCGCAGAAGGCCGGCGTCGGCCAGGGGACGCTGTACCGGCATTTCCCCACTCGGGAGGACCTGGTGCTCGCCGTGTATCACGCCGACGTCGAACGCCTGATCGCCGCGGCCGCCGAGTTCTCCGCCGCCCATCCCCCGCGCGAAGCGATGCGTCGTTGGCTCGCCGAGCTGGCCGCCTACGGTCGCGTCAAGCGCGGCGTCTCGCGGGTCGTGCTCGCCGCAGCCACCCGCCAGGCGATCAGCGAGCGATGGAGGCCCCTGGTGCTCGACGCCGTGCAGTCACTGCTCGACGCCGGAGCAAGTGCCGGTGAGCTACGCAGCGATCTCGATGCCGAAGACCTCTGGCCATTGCTTGGCTTTCTCTGGCAAGAGCCTCTGCCCGAAGGACGCGCCCAGCGACTCGTCGCGGTCGTGCTCGACGGCCTCACGACTCCGCTTGGATGACTCCGGTTGCACCTCGACGCAGATCACGTCCGGACCCCGCGGCAGCTTGTTCAACAAAGAACATCTCCGAAAGAAACGTCGAGACCGTCTCCTGCGGGTTGCTGCCAGACGACGTGTATGCCGAATCCAGGGCGCTGGCGTGGCCCCGGTGCGATTCGATGGGGCCTCTGCGCTGCGCGCTCGACGCCCGTGTCGGGGCCGGCACCCCCGGGCAGAACTTCCCGTCGCTGGCGCACGCGTCGAATGAGTTGATCCGGGAAAGGTTGGGGAGGGAGCTCAGCATCCGAACATGTTCGAAGACCTCGGGCCGGGAACTCTGCGGTCGCTTGACTTCATGCGCTTGAAGTATGTGAGCCTTCCGGTAAGCCAGCTCGCACGATCCAGGAGGTGGCCGGCGCAGGGGCCTGACAGACTGACGAAGGAACCTGTGGGTGCCGAGTACTCGATTGAGGCGCTGTTCGCGTGTCCGACGGATCCGACAGGACCTTCGGGCGCCTAACCCGAAGGTTGGAGCAGCACCGCCCGATTTGAACGTACGACGACCTTAATTCGGGGCTGATCTCGTGCCGGGCACTATGAGTCGCCCTGGTCGCTTCCCTGACCGTGGTCTCAGCCTAGAAGCGATCTGCAGCTGGGGCCCAATGTGATCTCTGGTGACACCAAATGCGGCGCAATCCGATCTCGGTGCCTCTGTTCGAGAACGGAAATGATCCTGATGTTGGCCACCCCGACCTCCGCGACGAAGAGGTTCACAGCGCAGATGTCCGAAAAGATCTTCGAAAGCGGTTTCGGCACCTCATCCATCAGGTACGCCGCCGCCCGCCGTAGAACGTCGATCATCGCTCCTGTTGGTCCGCTGCCGCCCCCAAGCAGCGAACTATCGCGACCGACTCCTCGCCAGAGTCGGTGAACAATTCCTTGGCGGCGACGCCTGCGTGAACCCGTGGCATCAACCAGTTCCACCTGCCGAGCAGTGACACCAGAGCGGGCACGAGAAGCGCTCGGATGACGGTGGCGTCGAGCAGGATGCCGACAGCCATGCCCGTGGCAAAGACCTTGATCTGCACGTCCGGTCCGGCGGCTAGGGCGGCGAAGGCGAGGAAGAGAATGATGGCCGCACTCGTGACGAGGCGCCCGGTGTGGCCGAGGCCGTCCACGACCGCCTCGTCGGTGGACTTGCCTGCATCATGGGCCTCCTTGATGCGGGAGAGGATGAACACCTCGTAGTCCATCGACAGCCCGAAGAGGAACGCGAAGACCATCAGGGGTACGAAGTCGACGACGACGCCGGTTGCGGGGATGCCCCAAATGGCCCGAGATCCGTAGCCGTGCTGCCAGATCAGCACCAGTGCGCCATAGGCCGCGCCGACCGAGAGCGCGTTGACGACGACGGCCTTGACGGGGAGCACCACGGACCGAAACGCCCGGGCCAGCGCGAGCAGGCTGAGAAGCCCCACCAAGGCGACGATGAAAGGGAACCGCGAATAGAAGGCGTGCACGAGGTCGGCCTCCTGGGGTCCGTCGCCGGCCACCTGGGCGCTCGGGGCCAGGTGGGCCACGGTGGCACGCACGGCGCTCACCGTGGCGTCGTCGGTTGGCGAGCTGGTCGGTGCGCTCGGGAGCACGTCGATGACGGCGGTGCCGGATCGACGCCAGGCCGCCCCGGTGGGTGCGATGGCGGTGTCGACGCCGCGGATCGCGCCAAGCCGAGCCGCTAGGACCACCGGATCAGAGCGATCGGGGACGAGCACTTCGATCGGGGAGAGCACGCCGACGGGGAAACCGGCGCGCTGGAGGGCGATCAGTCCCTGTTCGGCAGAGCCAGTACGGGCGAGCGAGGTGGGTCGGACCTCACCGACTCGCATCCCGAAGGCCACTCCGAGGAGAATCCCGAGCACGGTCAGGGCAGCAGCAACGGCGAGGATGCGGTAATGGATGACCCCTTTGGTCCAACCAACCCACGCTCGGCTCGCTCCGACCGCCCCGCCGTGCCGATTCCGCTTTGCGTTCCGGCGCCTGCGGTCGAGGCGGGGTCCCCAGGCCGAGAGCATCACAGGTAGCAGGGTGAAGGCGGCGGTGACTGTCACGAGGGGAATGAGCAAGCCGCCGTAGCCGAGGCTGCGTATAAAGGCGTATGGCACCACGATGAGGGCGAAGAGGCCGACCGCTACCGTCACCGCGCTGAGAAGGACCGACCGTCCGGCAGTGGTCATGGCCAAGACGACGGCCTCATCGTTGGACCGGCCACGGGCGCGTTCCTCTCGCCAGCGGGTGACGATGAGCAGCGAGTAGTCGATCGCAACACCGAGGCCGATCAAAGCAACGAGGTATTCGACCAACTGGCTGACGCCGGTGATCGTCGTGATGGCGCCGAGAAGCAAGAAGGTACCGAGGATGGACACCGCGGCAACAACGAGGGGAATCACGGCCAGGAATGACCCGAACACGAGCATCAAGACAACGAGGGCGCCAATGGCCCCGAGGATGAGCTCGCCCAATACGCCGAGCCCGCCGCTGCCCGGTGCGTTCTGCAGGTCGTTAATGCTGGTGGTCTGCACAGTGACCCCAGACGGGGCAGTGCCTCGCAGCCAGGAAGCCAGCTGGACAGAGGTCGGCGGGTCGTTGCCGGCGAACACGAGCCCGAGGGCAGCATGGCCGCTCGAGGAGATCAGTCGAACGTCGTTCACCGCGGGGTAGGACACGACACGAAGCGACCGCTCAGCGCGAAGCCCACCGAAGGTCGCGCTGAGTGCCGCACGACCGGTCGGACTGTCGACCCGTTCCGTGCCTGGCAAGGTGATGACCGCCACGATTGGGGTGTTGTCGCCGCCGTTGCCGTAGGTGTGCATGATGGCGAGGCCTGCTTGGTAGCTCGGCAACCCCGTGAGAACCTCGCTCGAGGTGAGCCGGTCGGCAATGGGGCCGACCAATGCGATGCCGACCACCGCTACCACCAACCAGGAGAGCGCGACCACCCTTCGGTGACGGATTAGACAGCGAGCCAGGCGGCCCAGGCCGGACTCCGGGCGATCAAGGCAGGAGACGGACGGGCCACTGCGCCGATGAGGGGTCATACGACCAACGTACGGATGGCCGGTTGGCGCGACCATGGAGCAGATACCCGTCCCAAAGGGGGACTTACCTCTACCCTCGCGGCCGACCCTTCAGGAGTTCAGGTAGGTGAGCACGGCCAGCACCCGACGATTGTCGTCATCTGACGGCGGCAAGTCGAGCTTCATGAAGATGTTGCCGATGTGCTTGCTGACTGCCTTCTCGGAGACGACGAGCCCGGCGCCCACTGCAGCATTCGACCGCCCCTCAGCCATGAGTGCCAGCACCTCCCTCTCGCGCCGGGTGAGCCGACCCAAGGGTACGTCCCTCACCCGCTTGGCTAGCAGCTGGGAGACGACCTCGGGGTCCATGACCGTGCCGCCGTTCGCCACTCGGCGTACCGCGTCGACAAACTGGCCCACGTCCATCACTCGGTCCTTGAGTAGGTAGCCGACGCCGCCACGCTGGTCCGCCAGCAGCTCGCGGGCGTAGAGCGGCTCGACGTACTGCGAGAGCACCAGGATCGGAAGATCTGGTAGCTGCTCTCGGGCCGCGATCGCTGCCAACAGCCCTTCGTTGGTGAACGTCGGCGGTAGGCGCACATCGAGCACGGCTACGTCAGGTCGATGCTCCAGCAACGCGGGGAGAACCGACGGCCCATCTCCGACGGCTGCCACCACCTCGATGTCGTGGGCCTTGAGCAGCCGGATAAGGCCGTCTCTCAGAAGGGCTAAGTCTTCGGCGATGACCGCGCGCACGGCACCTCCATGGTCACGACCGTCGGTCCACCGGATGGGCTCGAGATCTCCACCGTGCCGTCAAAGGCCTCCAGACGGTGCTCGATTCCCCGCAGGCCGCTCCCTTTGTCCGGATCGGCACCGCCTTGGCCGTCGTCCCCGACGACCATTGAGAGCAGGTCGTCCGTTTGGCCCAACCGTACCCAGGCGGCTCGCGCCTGGCTGTGCTTGATCACGTTGGTGATCGCCTCGGCAACAGCGAAGTACGCCGCCGACTCAACGGGAGCCGGGAGCCGTTCGGCAGGAAGCTCCACGGTCATCTCGACCGGGACTGGGCTGGCGAGCGCCAGCGCCTGAACAGCGCCGGCCAAGCCTCGGTCGGCGAGGACGGGCGGCAGGATCCCTCGGACGACGGCGCGCAGATCGCCCAGAGCATCGCCAGCAGCGGTGCGAGCTTCGGCGAGCAGCCGACGGGCCGCGTCAGGGTCCGAATCCAACAGCTCGTCGGCCATGCCCAAGCTCATGCCCAGCGACACCAGGCGTGCCTGCGCCCCGTCGTGCAGGTCGCGTTCGACCCGACGCATCTCCGCGACCTGGACGTCGAGAGCGCCTTCGCGGGTGCGGGTCAAGACGTCGATTCGTTCCGCCAGCACCTGCTCACGGCTTCTCGACACCGAGGGAACCAACAGGCCATGTACGGCGAGGATCACCGCAAGGCCGAGGATCGGCCAGATCGGCCAGAAGTGGCGGTGGCTGGACAGCAGCCAGATGGCGATGAGGGCCGAGGAGATCACGAGGGAGATGACGGCGTGGACGGCCAGAGAGCGGCGCACCTTCGTGTGCAGGGCCGTGCGGAGGCCCCAGGAGACCGCGACGGGAAGCACCAAAGCAAACCACATCCAACCCGGCCAGAAGTAACCGGCACCGGTCATGGCCCAGATGACCGTGAGGAGCAGCGCGACGACGACGCCGAAGCTAGTCGAGCGCCGGGCGATCTCCGACCACGTCCCTCTCGGCGGCCCTTTCGGCTTCGAGCCGAGCACGCCGCCGATGAATCGGAGAACGAGGGACGTCCATCGGCCAATGCGATCCCTGACGCGACGCGACGAAGCAGTCTCGCGGCGGTCAGTCGGCTCGTTCATGACGATCGCGCTCGGCAGAGGCCGTCCTGTGAGAGCGATAGTCGTAGTGTCCCGCGCTCGCGCAGGGCGTTCGGCCGTCGTTCCATGCCACCAGTGTGGCGCACGTATCCTCACCACAGCAGTAGAGCTAGGTCTACTTCTACGTCCACGGCCGGTCTGCGGGCAGTCCACGGCCGACACACCGCAGAGGGTGCCACCGACAATCGGTGACTCTCCGTGACTACGGTGCTGACTTCCATGACCAGTGTGCCCTTCGACTGGACGAAGGTTCGCCAAGATGGTTGCGAACCTCGCGCTGGCCGATCTCATCGGCGAGGCTCTGGGCTGAGTTGCAGTCCCGAGACAAGCAAGGCGTCAGAGACCGGGACTGGGTGGCGGATGGGACGTTGCTCTGGGACATCGTTCTCTCCAAACCCCGTGAGCCGAACTTCGGCCGGGCGGGTGGTCTCCCAATAAGGTCGTCAGCGGAACGGGGACGTCCTCATTTGCCGGCCGGGTCGGTCGCAGCATTGGCTCTAGGTTGGGGAGTATGGGAGAGAGTGCACTTCCCGACTCCGGCACCGCTTTCGGCGAGCGGGTGCGGCGTCGCTTGCGCGAGGAACAGGTTATCTGGATCACTACGGTCGGCAAGGATGGCACCCCACAGCCGAACCCAGTCGGATTCCTGTTCCAGGACGACAACTCGATCCTGATCTACAACATGGTCAACGCGAACCGACTCAGACATGTCGTTGACCGGCCTCGGGTCGCCCTGCACTTCGATGGCGACGGCACCGGGGGCGACATCATGGTCTTCATTGGCACGGCGCGCCGCGCGGATGACGTCCCCCCGCCACCCGAGAACCAGGCGTTCCTGGCCAAGTACGGTGACAGCCTGCTGCGGGTGAGCGAAAGCGCGGAGGAGTTCGCCAAGAAGTTCCCGGTGCCCCTGCGGATCGAGATCACCCGGACGCGAGGCTTCTAAAGGGGTCGTTTCTGACGGACGAGTCCCTACGTCTGTCGGTCAGTTCGGTACAAGTGAACGAGGCCCCGAGTGAAGGCCCCCGGCCAGATCGTGGCGTGTTGCTCATCAGGAATGACCTCGGTGCGGACCTCAACGTCTCGGCACCGACCGAGCCTGTCGGCGAAACGAGCTACGCCCGTCACCAAGTCGATGCCTGCCGCGGCCGCAAGCATCTCGGCCGGGACAACCGGCCATTGCCGGGCGCCGTCGGCCTCGCGCTCGCCAACGGCAAGGTACACATCTCGGTGGCCTGCGTCCGCCGCCGGTAGCCGAAGCTCATCGAGCAGGAGGTCGTCGTCCCAGTACAGCGAGGGGCTGACCGCGAGGTAGCGACGGAAGGCTTCAGGTCGGGTCAAGAGCGTCCAACAGGTGAACATCCCGCCCAGAGAGATGCCCCCGAGTCCGCGCTCAGATGGATCGAGCGGGTAGGTGGACTCCAGGTGCGGGGCGATCACGTTGCAGATCAGGTCGAGCGTTGCCCCTGCACCGCCTGTTCCATATGGCGTCCGGCCCTGGAGGTGGGCCGGCACGTAGCTGGTCGGCGTGAGGTCCGCGATGTGCTGGGCGCTCAGCTGGCCACGGTCGTCGGTGTCTGGGCTGATGCCGACCACGACGACGGGCCGGAGCTGTCCGAGCGAAAACGCGAGAGTTGCTTGAGCGATCTGTGCGGCGATGACGAAGGTCAGCCAACCATCGACGAGGTAAAGCGCCGGGAAGGGGGGACTGGCCCCTTGAGCGCCTGCAACTTCGGTAGGGGGGATCGAGACCGTGACGCGCCACTGGTCGGTGGGCTTATCGCCAACGCTCAGCATGTGCTGCACCGTGTCGGCCAGCTCCATCGGCCTGTCGGTCCAAAGCGGCGTCATTTGGCCGACGCTAGCGGCCACGAACTACGCCCGGCGTGTCATAAACGAAGACTTGAAACAGGGCGGGGTCGGTTTGGAAGAGGGCAACGTGTCTCAGCGGCACTGTGCTTTCCGACGAACACCGCACACTTCGAATAGGTGACGTCACGATCTCCCCACCTCCGACCCCAATCGACAGCTGGCAGGTCCGTTCGCTGTCAACGCCCTCGTTGCCGCTCGTTCTCGTGACTGGAGTCGACCGGGGCTACGCTCGATGCGATCGATGCTGTGTCGCGCTCAGTCGCAGCGCCTCGTCGTCAGGAGGTCCCGTCTGGGACACAAACCCGTTTCGTGCGAGCGAGGTCGGCGCAGCCTAGCCTCGGGCCCTCGAGGGCAAACCCGCAACGAAGAGCCGGGTTTGAGGGTGAGATCCGACCACGCAGGCAGCTCATTTGACGACAGATGTCGTTCCCTCCTTGGGACGCGTTCTGGGGCCCCACTACCTCGTCAGCACCGCTTTTTCATCTCCCAATCCTTGGGTCGCTGCAAGCGATTCTTTTGGTGAGCCTCCCGCACGTCGCGCATGTGAAGGTGGCGACTTCCCCACGCGTAGTCCGAGAGCTTTATCTCCGCCGCGTTGGTAATGGCGATCTCGCTGTGCACGAACCGCCAGAGCATGATCGACGCGCACTCGGGGCAACACGGGTCGGGCTTGATCAAGAAGTACGGGCAATCCTCGGCATTCTCGTAGTAGCTCCTGGCTACCGTCATCGCCTCACTGGCTCCTTTGTCACAGAAGCACTCTTCGCCTTCGGTTTGCGGCCGCCCCTGCCCGACTGCTTCTCGACGACCACGAGCGAGCCCATCGAGGGCGCGAAAGTGGATTCTTCTCCTGTCGACCACCGCACCCGCAAGAGCGACCCGGTCACGCCGGTCACGACTCCATCTCGGGGCGACCCGCCGACCTTCGTCGAAGAGACAAGGACGCGATCACCAACGACTGTCATACATCGAATGCTGCCACGCCGCGGCGTGTCTGGCCAGCGCTTTCCCGCACGTGTCGCCCCTCAGACGCTCCGCGCGACTGCTGCAGATGGCGAGCTTGAACGGCGAACCTAGGACCCTGGATGGCTACGACCCGGGCGCGAGGGTGACAGCAGCCCGAACTCGTAAGCGCGAAGCGTCGAACCGTCCTGCCCGATCATGTCCGGGAGGCGTGCGAATCCGATCGCCTCGTAGAAACGCTGCGCCGTCGTGTTGCCCTCCGACGTGTTCAGGGTAAGGCGGGCCTTCCCGTTCTGACGCGCAACCAAGGCGCAGTGACTCATAAGGCGTGCGCCAACCCCGAGACGCCGCGCCGCCGGCGTGACGGCGAGGAAGCGTACGTGTGCCTCGTCGGGCGCGCGAGGGGTCGGGTTGTCCTCATCAGCGACGCGGTCATTCAGCTCGAGCGTCACCGAGCCCAGGATCCGGCCATCTTCGGTCGCGACATAGACCCAGGCAATGGCGTCGCGACCGGCGATGTCTGCGACGTAAGCTCGGAACGCCAGCCAGCTGGGATCATCCGGCGATCCCATCGGATGCCACGCCGAGGCGGTCAGCTCTCCCGCGTCGGCGTATTCGTCGGGTGGACCCGTCGCACCTCGATCACGTCGCCATGCTACGAGAGCGCCCACGGTTGGAAGCGTGGCGAAACCAGGTACCGGGCCAAGGAGCGGCACTCAGCACCCACCCGCACGCTGTTCTGGATGCCAGTATGGCGCTCGTAATCGGCACTGACCGGCGCCGCTCCCGACCCCGTTCGGATTGTCTTGCCTTCAGCGCGTCACGGCCTTAGGTGCTCACGTTCGGTATTCGCGTCTGTTGCCGACCGGCCGGTCACTCTTCGTACAGCGCTCGGCGAAGTTTCGCGAGGTTGTCCTTGACAGGATCGAGAGCATTGAGGATGAGATCGATGTCGGTTGGCGGCTCCCAGCCAGAGCGAGACCGCTCGACGTCCTCCCACGTGAGCTCGGGCCAGTTCGGGATGTTCCGATCGCGGCCGATCACTCGTTCGCGGTGAGCCCTGGCATCGGCGATGGAGCACAGCGCCACGAACGAGCGGCACTCAGCTTCGTCCGCGACATCTCGCGTCCGCTGAACCTCAGGTGCGCGCGCGACCCCGTCCAGGACCACCGACCGACCCTCGCGAACTTGGGCGATGGCGATGTTCCACATCACACTCCAACCGACGGAGCGAAAGGCCAGATGCTCCAGCTCGCTCATTGTATTCCAGACCGTCGGAAAGACTCGTAAACCGGCCATTACCCAGTCATGGCCGATAACCGCTGCTTGGAGATCCTTCGCGATGCCCTCGGCGATACTCGTCTTTCCTGAGCCGGGCAGTCCCGTAATGAGAAGCAGCGTCGGGTTAGTCACTCCGCCGGTCTACTCGTCCTGGTGGTACCTGATGACGCGAGCCACCTCGTCGAGTCCGTCGATTCGAGCGCGCGAACTCGATCTCGGGCCAGTTGGCATGGAGGTATCCCCAAGGTCCCGGCGAATGACAATCGCCATCTTGCCTGCCCTCGCGGCCGGAAGACGTCGTTGTCGAGTCGATCACCTTAGGAGCAGTTCAACTTCGGCTGTGACGGAGAGGACCGGCATGACTCGGAGCACAAGACGAAGACGTTCGCGACGAAGCTCAGAGAGCACAATTATGAAGCGACCGTTCTGTCGACGGCAGTCCGGATAAGAGGGATAGTGAGGAATGCACCAACAGACACCACCGGCGGAGATAGCTGCAGGCTCAGTGACGCTTCGTCGTCTCCAGCCTGGCGACGGGCGACCCCTCGCGCGGGCCGCCAACGAGAGCCTCGACCATCTCCGCCCCTGGATGTCGTTCGCCGCCGAGCCGATCGAGGAATCAGCGATGGAGCAGTGGGTGCTGCTTTGCTCGTCTCGCTTCGCTGCCGGCAAGGGGTTCCAGTACGCCATCTTGGACCGTTCCAGCAAGATGGTGGGCAGCATCGGCATCGATGTCGACGAAGATCGCCCGAGCGTGGTCCGGGTCGGCTACTGGCTCCACGTCGACCATCAAGGATACGGTTACGCGACCGATGCCGTTCGTGCGCTCAAAGACCTGGCTCTGGGCCCTCTCGGTATGACCGAGGTCGAGCTCGGGTGCGACCGGGCGAATGTCAAGAGTGTCGCTCTGGCCGAGAGGCTCGGATTCATCCTAGAGAGGGTCGACCGCCGTGCTCCTACCAACCGCGGCGAGACGGACGAGCGCCTCGTCTTCTCTGCACGACCAACCGCCCAGGATTCGTCGTAGGCGCACGCCACCGTCATTACGCGTCGCTCAGCGGTTCTTGTGCACGTCCGGTCAGCCGCAAGGATGAGGTGATCCGCGGTCCATTGGCATCGTCAACGACGGACATGACTTCCACACCGTGCTGACGTGACCGTTTGGGTTGATCTTGACGATGGCGCCCACAGTTGAGAAATCGCTGGCGTCGGTATCGAGGTCGATATAACCGTTCGGCGTTCGCCTATTCCGCATGCGGACGCCGGCGCAGGAGGCAGATCCACGGCCAGGTTTGGTCTGTAGGGCATCATGGACAGATGGCGGTGCTCAAAGTGGCTACGTGCCAGTTCCCTGTCAGCGCCGACATTGGCGCCAACGTGCTCTACATCAAGCGCCAGATCGACATTGCCAGTAAGCGCGGGGCGCGAGTCGCTCATTTCCCGGAGGGCTCGTTGTCCGGCTACGCGGCGTCTGACTTCGAGACCTTCGCCGGCTTCGACTGGGATCGGCTCCAAGAAGCCACCGCCGAAGTGGTGGAGCATGCCCGTCAGCTGCGAGTGTGGGCGGTGCTCGGCTCTGCCCACCGACTCAGCGGCGCCCACAAACCGCACAACAGCTTGTACATCATCAACGCTTCGGGTCAGATCGTCGAGCGCTACGACAAGAGGTTCTGCTCCGGCGATGCCGACGAGCGATCGGGAGATCTGGCTCACTACAGCCCCGGTAGCCATTTCAGCGTGTGGACAGTCGACGGCGTCCGCTGCGGCGCGCTGATCTGTTACGACTACCGCTACCCCGAGCTTTACCGCGAGTACAAGAAGCTGGGCGTCGAACTCGTGTTCCACTCCTTTCACGCCGCTCATGCGTCACGGGAGAGGATCGATGCTGTCGGGACGGCCATTGGGCCAGAGTTCGCGAGGCTCAATCGTGCGGCCACCCATACCTATCCCGGCATCACCATGCCGGCGGCCATGACCACTGCTGCTGCTTGCAACCACGTCTGGATCAGCTGTCCGAACTCCTCGGCCCCGCAAAGCTGTTGGCCAGCTTTCTTTGTGCGTGCCGATGGCATCACGATCGGCCGACTGCGGCGCAACGTCCCAGGTGTGCTGGTTTCAACTGTCGACACCGACCAGGATCTCTACGACTCGACCGCTCCCTGGCGGGAGCGGGCCATGGCCGGCACCCTCTACAGCGGCACTCCGGTGAGCGACTCACGCTCGGACGACCGCACCCGCTCGTAACGGCAAGACGTCGCGGAAAAGCGGCTACCCGCGTCACGGCCTGGGGAAGCCGACGCAGCTGCGAAAGCTCACCGGCAATGTCATTCGCGCCTTTGCGAACCGCTGAGCAACGCGATCACTCGGTGAGTTGGCGCGCGACCGAAGCCGGTTGTCTTCCGGATAGAAGCCAGCCACCCGCGGTAGCGATGCCTGGTAGGGCAACCAGGATGAGGACGAGGTCCACGACGGGCGGGTGGCCCAAACGCGAGCCGAGCTGGTTGTGAAAGAACGCCACCGCGGCGAGGTACGCGCTGGCAGTTCCTACGGCGGAGCCGAGGAGACCGAGACCTCCGGCGGTCGCTGCGGTGATCGCGCGCCGCACATTGCTGCTCGCACCTGTGGCGGCGAGCACACGCAGATCGGTGGCCGCCTCGCTCCGGATGAGGCCGACCGTCATGGCGAGCACTCCAAGCGCCAGGAGCAATCCGGCGGCAGTCGCCCATGTATCGAGTTGAGCGAGCGATGGGCTGTCGTTCTTTGTCTCGAGAACCAGTCCGAGGGTTGATGCCCGCTCGCGAGCGTCGTTGATCTCGCTTGAGGTCAACGATCCCTGAGTCTCGATGAGCCAGGCGGCTGGTTGTGGGTGCAGTCCGTACTTGTGAACGGCATAGGGAGTGAGAATGAGGTTCGGCTCCGACCGGTCAGCGGGGAGCTCGCCAAGGACCTGGATCGTCGGGTGCGTGATGCACGTCGTCGGCGGGCACCGATTGGCGAAGCTGCAGTCGAGCGGGAGCTGCAGCGCGGGAGCACCGACGAGGCCGCCTCGGGACGTGACGAGGTCCACACCTGACTTGATCGCAGAGGCCTTGATGCCGTAGAAGGCGAACAGCTGCGGGGTCGCGACGTACGGCTCGCCGACGTCGGTACCACCGTCAGTCGTTTGTAACAGCAGACCGCTCGCCGTCTCCAGGGTGACCACGTTGTCCGTTCCGAGCGCGGCGGCGATGTCGTGCACACCTGCTTCGTCCCGATCGAGCGTGGTCGGACCCGCGATCGGCTCCCCAGGCGTGCACAGACTCTGGCTGGTGACCCCCGCTGCCGCGGCTCCGGACGCCGTGTACACGATGAGCTGGTTTGAAGGCAGATTCGGTCCGAAGTAGTCGATGGCGTCGGCGTAACGAGGGCCGGCGAGAAGGAAGATCAGCACCGCGATGAATACCGTGACGCTGATCGCGGAGAGCGCTGCGCCCGAGCGGGACCGGTATCGGACGAGGTCACGAAGCGCGAGGCGCCAGGCGAGCGGCGCGCGTCGGGCGAGGAGGGCCAACATTCCGATGCAGAGCGGCCCGACCATGACGCATCCGAGCACGATGCCCGCGAGCCCCCCGACCAGGTGAAGGGTCGCACTTGTCCCCGACGCGCCCCACCCGCCGGCGTTAGCGAGAAGATAAACGCCGGCAGCGAGCAGGAACGCGCCGGGGACCGCCGTGCGGTGGGCCGCCTTCGGACGAGGGGCGCGGCCTGCCAGTGCGGACATGATCGACATCTCGGCGATGGCGCGTGCGGGCCGGCGAGCCGCTCGGATCGCGGTGATCAGCGCGAACGCCATCGTCACCGCGATGGTCCACCACGGAAGCGCGAAGGCATCAACTCGATGGGCGACGCTCGCTTGGAGGTGTGGTGCGTAGGCGAACCACAGCACGAAGCCGATCACTGCCCCGACGAGCGTTGCCACCGCCCCGACTACGGCGCCGTTCGCGACCATCACCCGCCGCACATCGCGCTGGGTGGCCCCGAGCGCGCTCACCATCCCGAGCGCTCGCAGGCGGCGCTGGGCCACCACGGTGAACCCGGCGACGGCGATCATCCCGACGAAAAGCAGACCGAAGAGCGCGACGACGAGTGCGATCAATGCAGGGCTGAAACCGTTCGACGCTGCTGGGGCGACCAAGGTGGCGCCCTTCGGGAGCGAGAAGTGGGGCGTAGTGTCGAAGAGGACCATGACCGACGTCGGCGCCGGAAGTTGACCGGGCGCGACGAGGGCGAAGCTGTCGAGGAGGTTGGAAGGGTTTTCGACGATGCCGATCACGTGCCATGTCCGTCCGGCCGCCTTCCACGTGCTCCCGAGTCCGACGTCGTAGAGGGAGGCGACCGATCGGGTCAGTGCCGCCTCTCCTGCCCCTTTTGGATAGCTCCCGCTCACCAAGACGAGCGACGAGGGGCCGAACGCGCCGTTCGGATCTTCGGCGCGTAGCTCGGCGGGGGTCGCCGAACCGGTCATGAGACTTTCCTGCTCGATGACCTGAACGAGGGGTCCGGACCGCGGCGCGGTGGACCTCGTGCCCTGAGGAGGCCCTTCCCGCTTCCCGTGGTCGTTGTTGCTTGCATGAATGGTTGAGCGCTGTGGGCCGACGTCTGCCGTGATTGCGGCGATGTTTGTTGCCAGATTCGGGTCGTCGCCGGGGAGAGTCACTGCGTATCGTGCGCCGCCGAGCGCGGCGTTCTGCGGCGGAGGGCTATTGGTGGCAATGCCGGCGCCGAGCACGCTTGCTGCCACGGCGACGGTGATGAGCGCGAGGACGAGCAACTGCTGTCGCCACTCCCGACGGAACAGCCGCCAAGCCCAGCGGTTCATCGCGTGCCGGGCCGGCGCCCCGCCGTCGGGCGCTCGCCGATCGTCTCGCGAGCCACTTGTCCGGCCCGTCATTGCCTCGGTCCTTTCGCGTTGTCGTGGTCACTCGCCTGGGAGACACCACCGGCAGTGGTCATCCGGCCGTCCCGGATGAAGACGATGTCGTCGGCGAGCGAAGCGAGTCCCGCGTCGTGGGTGACGACGACGGCCGCGACTCCCTGCCGGCAGGCCGAGCGAATGAGGTTCATGACGGCATCGCCGTTTGCAGAATCGAGGGCGCCGGAGGGTTCGTCGGCGAGGAGGAGCCGTCGCTCGCCCACGATTGCGCGGGCGATCGCGGCTCGCTGTCGTTCTCCACCCGAGAGCTGGTCGGGGAAGTGGTCCGCTCGGCCCCGAAGTCCCAACTGCTCGAGCGCTGCGAGCCCAGCGACGCGGGCTCGTCGGGCGGAAAGTCCGTCGAGCTCGAGCGGTACGGAGACGTTCTCCACTGCTGTGAGCCCCGGTAGGAGGTTGTAGTCCTGGAAGACGTAGCCGACGACCCGTCGTCGGAGCGCGGCCTTGTCATTCATTGACATGACCGAGAGCGGCGCGCCCGCGACCAGCACCTCGCCGTGGCCCGGCTCCTCAAGTCCGCCGGCAATCGTGAGAAGCGTCGACTTGCCCGACCCACTCGGACCCATGACCGCCACCAAGTGCCCTTCGGTGACGGAGAGGTCGATGTCGACGAGGGCGTCCACCCGCGCGGGTCCCTCGCCGTAGGACTTGGAGACGCCTCGCAACTCGAGGACCGCGCTCATTCCGGGCCCGCCAACACTGTGGTCGCACCCGATCGATCTCGTCGGAGTCTGTCCGTGGCGTGCGGTGTGATGTCCATGGGACAAGGCTGCGCCTCGCCGAGGGGGGTTTCGATGGGACGGACACCCGAATCGGGGTTCGGCGGACCGCACCATTGGCGTCGTGTCCGCCCTCCCGACAGCGAGCTCCGTTGGACGTAACCTCGCTGTGGTGGGTGACGACCTCTTTCATTTGGGCCAGGGGACTGGACGCGGCCGCCCGCCGCTCGCTTGGGCGCGCGCCGTGGTCTCGTGCGCCTGGTCGGGCCTAAGAGGCTTCGCATCAGTCACCACTTGGCGAGCCGTCGCCAACGTGGTCGTCTCAACAGTGGTCGGAACCGCTTTCGTCCTCGTGCTCGCCGTTTCGCTCGCGGCGTCCGCCGCGGTCTCCTGGATCGTCGGGATCGGGCAGGCAAGCCTGGCTGGAACCCTGCGCTTGGGCTGGTGGATGGCCCGCTTCGACGCCGCGCGTCTCCGCCGACTCGGAGGATGTGAAATCGAGCTGCCGGAGTCTCCTCGGCAGCCGCGAGATACGCCACGACGCGACGCGCGAAGGGCGTGGACTCGCTCAACGAGCGCGTGGCGTCTCGTCGTTTACCAGTTCGCCCGACTCCCGGTTGCGGCGGCGCTCGCCGCCGTCGTCTTCGGCTGGTGGTGGCTCGTCGCGTTCATCGACGGGTGGTGGCCGGACGTCTCCCCGCGCCAGCTTGTCCGCCTCGGCCCCCTCCTACTCGAGTTGGTCTGTGTGCTTCTCTGGCCGTCAATCGTCCGCCGCGTCTCGAACCTGGACGTTGTCGTCGCGCGCATCCTCCTCGCACCAAGTCGGAACCAGCAGCTGTCCGCGGAGGTCCAGCGTCTCGGCGAAGCTCGTTCCCAGGCAGTCGCGGCTGCCGAGGCCGAGCGACGTCGAATCGAACGCGACCTTCACGATGGCCTACAGCCGCGACTCGTGTCTCTGGGTGTCGACCTCAGCCTTGCCGAGGCACGGTTTGACTGCGATCCGGACGCATCCCGTGCGCTTCTCGCCCGCGCGCGCGACGACACCAAGACGACCATCGAGGAGCTACGAGCACTGGTGCGCGGCATCCACCCGTCGGTGCTCGATGGCCGAGGGCTTGATGCCGCCCTTTCCGCGCTCGTCGCGCACTCGCCTGTCCCCGTCGCCCTTCGTGTCGACCTTCTCGTGCCGGTGGATCGAGCAAGCGAGGCCGCCGCCTACTACGTCGTAGCTGAGGGCCTTGCCAACATCGCCAAGCACTCGGATGCGGACCGCGGCGCGGTGACGGTCCTCAGCACGTCGGCAGGTTTGCAGGTCCTCGTCGAGGACGAGGGACGAGGTGGTGCCATCCTTGAGCCCGGAGGCGGCTTGGCGGGCCTCTCCGCTCGCGTCCGCGCAATCGACGGCACCTTCGTTCTCTCCAGCCCACCCGGCGGTCCCACGCGTCTCGAAGCGGTGATCCCATGCGAGTCGTGATCGCCGACGACAGCGTGTTGATGCGTGAGGGCATCTCCCGCATCCTGGCCGAGGGTGCAATCGAAGTCGTTGCCGAGGTCGGTGACGCCCCTTCCCTCCTCGAAGCCGTCGAGACACTGCAGCCCGACATCGCCATCGTCGACGTTCGGATGCCGCCCGACTACGTCGACGAGGGCCTTCGAGCGGCTCTCGAGATTCGAAGACGGTGGCCGGCCGTCGGGATCGTCGTGCTGTCGCAGTTCGTCGAGGAACGATATGCGAGCGAGCTGCTTGCCAAGGACGCCGCGAAAACCGGCTATCTCCTGAAGGATCGGATCACCGATATCGGCGACTTCCTGGACGCGCTCCAGCGCGTGGCGAGCGGTGGCACGGCCCTCGACCCTCAGGTCGTGCAGCAGCTCCTCGTCCGAAGAAGGGCCGCTGGACCACTAGACCGCCTTACTGCGCGCGAGACCGAGGTGCTCTCGCTCATGGCCGAGGGGCGATCGAACACCGCTGTCGCCGGGGTGCTCGTGGTGTCGACACGGGCCGTCGAGAAGCATGTTTCGAGCATCTTCATGAAGCTCGATCTCTCGCCAGTCGGCGATCAGTACGACCGGCGAGTGATGGCCGTCATTCGGTATCTGAACTCCTGAGCCCACTACTGAACCCCGGGCCAACCTCGTCGCGATGGGTCAGACTCTGAGGCGCAAGTGAGGCGCGGGCAGTTCCGTTGTCGAGCCGGGACTCCTCGCGCGTGTTCGCTGACCTGGGTCACGGGTGCAGGCGAAGGTGTCCTCAAGGGGCGCACTCGGCAGCACACCTGATTGTGAGGATCCACCTTGCAGTTCAGCCGGTATTCTGCTGGGCTGCATGTAGGTGAGCATCACCTCTCCACGGTGAGGGCGGCGAGCCTGCCGGTTCGACGTCCGCGAAACTGCTGGTCGAGACGTTGACGCGGACAGACACAATTGAGCAGCCGGTAGAGCGTTATGATCCTCGCAGGCGGTAACCGTTGAACCTACCCATGAGTGCTCGAGCACACCGTCACACGAGATGAATAGAACGGCGGGCAATGAGCACACACCATCGGGCAGACAGCAGCCGGGGGCCGTCCGAGAGCGGGCGGCGAGGCCTGATCTCACGGGCAGCGCCGGATGCCGATGAGCCAACCAGAAGCGCAGGTAGAGATGCAGAAATCTCGTTCGGTTGTGGTGCACGTGGTACAGGATCGCCGTGGAATATGCACCACGGAAATACCACAAGCCGTTGACAAACACGGTCGGCTACGGTCAACTATTGGCAGTGGAAAACGGCCAATATGCTGCGCCGATTTATATTTAGCCAGGTAGGAAAGCTAGACCTCTATTTATTGCCAAGGTGAGGGTCGCGGGTTCGAATCCCGTCGTCCGCTCCAAAAAAGAAGTGCAGCTCAGGGGCCCGTCAAGGGTCCCTGCCGTCGAGGCACCGGCGGGGTCATCGAGGTCCGGGCCGGGGTCTGGCGGATCGACGTCGAGGCTCCGCGCGACCCGGCGACGGGGCGACGGCGACGCAGATCTCGGCTGATCTATGGCATTCGTGACGACGCCGAACGTGCTCTCGAGGAATACGGCCCGGCGCTCTCATCGGGCACCTTGGAGTCGGGGAGGGCCGACGAGTCTCGGGCAGGATTCGTCGAGCGAATGCCTGATGCCGCAGGCCCCGACGCGGAGGGGCTCGGCGGGACTCTTTACCCCGGAGCGAGAAGGCTCCACGGCGGACGCCGAAAACCGGTCGTTCCGCACGCAAGTCCGATCGGCTTCGTCGACCGCAAGGGACCGGCGGGGTGCTGCCCATCCGCGACGGTGTGTGGCGCCTCAGCACCGAGACACCGCGGAACCCTGAGACTGGCCAGCGTCGACGGGCCACTCGCGTCGTCTATGGCACTCGTGAGGATGCGGAGCTCGCCCTCGCGAACCTGAAGCTCGCAGCCTCCCGGCAGCGTCAGCCGGTCCGGCGCGCGGATCGGCGTTCTATGAGAGCAGTCTTCGATCTCTACTTGCGTGATGCGAAGGACGGGAGGATCGAACTCGCGGTGAAGACGCAGGTGACTTCGAAGTCGGCCGCCAACGCC
>Ga0326727_10005091_pt1 | contig 38113 bp, 27 predicted proteins | sample MB2enrmetagenome_FD_207643 | JGI IMG/M metagenome (GOLD analysis project Ga0326727, IMG submission 207643) | Lab enriched peat soil microbial communities from McLean, Ithaca, NY, United States - MB29MY | ecosystem: Environmental > Terrestrial > Soil > Wetlands > Peat | place: USA: New York... | reverse complement strand
TGTTGCAGGAAGCCGCGGAGGGCGCGGTTCCTGGCGGCGCGCCAGTCTTCGAACTGTTGCCTGGTCACGTGGACCGCGGCCAGTTGGGCGTCGGAAGCCAGCGGCTCGGCAACGTAGATATCCGCCACCGGCCCAAGCGTCGGTTTCCCCGGCAGCAGGGTTGGGATGGGCTCCGTGGAGCCCGCCGGAATGCCGAACATTTCGCCGTCCTGGTTCAGGCAGGCGCGAAGCCGCGCGTCGGTCTGGCAGGCGCGCACCGCGGCCTGGCCGCCGGCGGAGTGGCCGAAAACGCCGATCCGGGAAAGATCCAGACGGTTGCGAAAGACCGAGCCAGGCTGTTTCGCCAGCAGCGATACCTGGTTCAGGCTGAACACCATGTCGGCGGTTCTGCGGATGGTTTCATCCCGCACGGCACTCAGGTAGGCCGCGGTCGGAAGCGGATCGGGCTTCCGGCGGAGAGCGTAAGGCAGAAGCGTGCGGTCGGGCCGGACGATCAGGGCGGAATCGGCGCCATGATCGAGCGCGAAAAGGACGTAGCCGTGACTGGCGAGTTCTTCGAACTGGAGTTGATAGGCCAGCGCGGGCGCCTGCCCGCCGGGCGAGAAGATGAGCACGGGAAACCTGGCGCGGCCCGGCGGCATGGGCGGCGCGTCGTAGGCGTTGGTCCGGATGGCTCCCGAGGTTACCGCATTCCACACGCCGCCGAATTGCTGCCGGAGGATTCGCGTTTCGGCGGCGTTCTCAAGCCCGGCCAGGCCGGGGTAGTAACTGACGCGGTCGCCCTTGGCCACCGCCGGATAGTAGACCCAGGCGGCGATTTCCCGGGGCTTGCCGGCTGTGGGTCCGGCGTCTTCCAACCGCGCCGGGTCGCTCCAGAGGAACATCTGGCGGCCGACCGGAAACGCGCCGGTGGGAGCGGGCAGGTTGGTTTGGCCGAGCGCGGCGCCCAGGAGCGCTGGCAGAAAAAGGGTGAGCGAGACGCGCATATCTTAAATTCAGACTCCGCCGGCGGGGATTTGTTCCCGCTGGATTGCCTGCGCGTCCAGCCTGAATGCGCGTGCCGGTTCCGTGCCAACGGGGTTGGTCTAAAGGCAATGAGCGCGATTTGGATGCCCCGGTCTTCGGAACCAAGCCACGCTGCGTTTGCCAGGCGCGCTCAGTCTGTGCACGATTGTGAAGCCGGCGGAAGAGATTTTGCGAGGGGGTGCGCGGGATTATGGCTGGTTTTGTGCGTTTTGCACAAAAAATGGGCCATAAGTCCTTTGTTTTAGATTTGTTTTGTGCAAATCGCACAAAATCGCCGGACTGCGGTTCCCAAAAGGCGCTGCTTATACTACGGCGATGAGCCGCTAACGGCTCCGCGCGTCCGGCGGCCTGCCAATGGTCCACTATGCGTGCCAACTTCCTGTTGGCCGACGATAAGCTCACTTAGGAATTTGATGCCGAACGCGGCGGCGTCAGACAGGGGCCCCCGGAAATCTCCATCAAGCCTTACTGAAGCCGGATCATGGCGGGCTTGTTGAAGAGACAACCGCCGCTGCCGATGATCAGGACACCCAGTCCACAGTAGGGTCCGCCGTGTCCGGTTATCAGACCCAAATGGGTTACCCCGGCGGGGACTCTGAACGTCCGCGAAGTCGCGACCGATTCTCCAGGTCCGAGACGCACATCCAGCGGGATGGCGGACCGATCGGAATCCGGAGCGTATCGATGACCTGCGTCGTCGATAAGATAGATCCAGGCGCCGAGCGCGCGTTGTGATATGCCGCGCGCCTCGCTCGAAACGCGCAGATCCGCCCTATATGAAACCGCCCCGTCCGCCGGCGCCGATTTCACTCCCTCCACGGTGAGACACCAATCGTCAAAACACCAGGGATCGCCTATCGCGATTACGCGTTGAGGCGCAAAAAATGCGACCGCCAGCGCGCAGGCACAATATACGAGGGCGCCGATGCCCCACGTCCGGAGAATCCTAAGAGACTGGGTAAGCCTTCCGCGGATACCCGCGATTGCCGCAAGCGCCAGCGTTACCGCGGACGCCAATAAGGCGAGTAGGAAGATCAAGTCGAAGATGGTCATGGTGCCCTCTTGTTTATGGCGAATTGTCGTGAACCGGGCTTGTCCCCTCGGCTGACACAGACGGCCAAGACACTCCCTGCCGTTCGATGATAAATCCCGGCGCGCCGAAACGCCAGAGGTGTACGCCGATTATGCCGGCGAAGGGGCCGTCCAACGGGAGGCGCCATCCGGACCGGGTTTATCGGAAGCCAAGACACATCCGGCCGATGGATTCCGTCATGCCCGGGAAAACGCCTTCCGAGGGCCCTCACCTTTTTTCGAGCAATTGCGGAGCCGCCGGTGGCGGAAGCGAGCTTTCGAACTCGACGGGCGGGCGGTCGCCCAGCGCCGAGTGCAACCGCTTTTCGTTGTAGATCTCTTCGAGGAACCGCTCGAATCGAAACCGGATCCGCGAACGGGTCGCGCCATGCGGAAGGTTCTGTTCGACGGGATGCGGCGCGCGGCGGTGCCGCTGGATTTGCGGGGACACGAGACGCCTGAGTGGCCGTTGGCGGAGTACGCTCCGAGAGCGCCGGCAGCCGGAAGGACCAGTGGCATTTCCGGCACGCCCGGAGGCGGGACGGGATGCGAAGTTCCCCCGTCCGCTGGCGCCTCAGTGGGTCCTCTGTCTCCCGAGGGGTCTCCATTCGTCCCCGGAACCGGTAGCGGCGAGCCTCCCTCGCCGAACAGCGGCGCACCCGATACAAGCTTGGGCCCGTAGACCGCCGGAGTCAATCCCCCGAAGGCGTCGCAAGGGGATGACGGCGTATGTCCGGGTTCCGGCGTGGGCGCGCTGGAGCGGTTTTTCCGGGCAACCCTTGCCGAATAATAGCCGCGAGGGAAGCATGCAGCGGCCGTGGTTTCCGCGCTGGGCCTTCCGGCGCCGCCGCGGCGCTCGGCTCCCCCCACGGCTGCGTGCGATAATCGTGGCTCCATGCACGCCGGTTGGCGAATCTACGCGATCTGGGCCTGCTGCGCGGCGCGCCTGGCGTTCTACGCCGCCATGCTGCCTTTGTGGGAGGGGTTCGACGAGTGGGCCCACTTCTCGACCATCCGCGCCATGGCGGGCGGGCACGGGGCGCTGGCGCCGCGGGACGCGTCCGTGCCCAGGGACGTGGCCGAATCGCTGAACCTCGCGCCGGTGGCTTGGGAACTGCGCCAGTACCCGCCCCCGGCCGTCACCCAGGATGCGTTCTGGACGCTCCCGGCGGAGGAGCGCCAGCGGCGCGAGACGGCCTTCCGGGACATGCCGGCGGCCTGGCGGACCGAGCGTGGTCCGCAGTCCCCGACGGCCTACGAAGCGCTGCAGCCGCCGCTCTACTACTGGCTGATGGCGCCGGTGGCGCGCCTGCTGGCGGGCCGCAGCCTGGCGGCGCAGGTGCTGGCCATCCGCTGGTTGAGCGCGCTGGTGGCGTCGCTGGTTATTCCGCTGGTGTACCTAGTGGCGCGCGCGGTTTTTGCCGATATACGTATAGCGCTGGGCTGCGCCGCGGTGGCCGCGCTGATGCCGGAATGGGCGCTGGATGTGGCGCGCGTGGGCAACGATTGCCTGTCGGCGGTGTTCTTCGCGGGCGTGCTCTGGCTGGGGCTGAAGCTGCTCGAGGAGGGTCCGCGGCTGCGCTGGGCGGCGGCCCTGGGCCTGGCTCTGGGCTTGGGGCTTTTGACCAAGGCCTGGTTCCTCACGGCGGCGCCGGCGGCCGCGCTGCCGTTCCTATGGCTGGCGAGGGGCGGGCGAATCGCCCAGGCCGCGCGGGCGGGCGCGCTGACGGCGGGGATCGCCGTGGCGATCTCAGGCTGGTGGTATGCGCGCAACCTGGCGGAGACCGGGACGCTTTCGGGGCTGAGCGAAGCGGTGATGCTGCGCCACGCCGGGGCGGCGGAGATGGCCTCCGGCGCGCTGAGGGTGCCGTGGATCCGGGCCATCGACTCGATTCTGTTCTCGCACCTGTACTTCGGGGGCTGGAGCTCGCTGGAGGTTCGCTCGTGGATGTACCACCTCTTTTATGTGGTCATCCTGCTGGCCGCCATCGGCCTCGGACGGATGTCGCGGTGGCCGCGCCGCGCGGCGGTCGCGTGGCTGCTGGCAGTCTACCTGGCGTTCTGGGCCGGCCAATTGTACAACGTGGTGCTGATCCACTTGAGCAAAGGCGTTCCTACCTCGATGGGGTGGTACCTGTACGCGGTGGTGGCCGCCGAGGTAGTGCTGGCGGTGACGGGGCTGCGCGCGATTCTGCCGGAGAAGGCGGGAAACTGGCCGGTGGCCGGGGGCGTCCTGCTTTTCGGACTTTTGGATCTCTATACCATGCACGCGGTGGCCATCCCGTACTACACCGGGATGATCCGGCACAAGGTTTCGGGGGCGTTAGGGGCGCTGCACGCCGCGGATTTCCAGGCGGTGGGGTTCAGCGAGGCGGCGCGGCGTCTGACGGTTTTCAAGGGCGGCGTGGTGACCGAGCCGGTAGTGGTGGCCTTGTGGGCGGCGTACCTGCTGGGCACGGCGGCGCTGCTGGCGGCGGGATGGCGCCTCAGCCGCCGCAACATATTAAGATAGCGGGTACCGGCGTGAACTGGACTCGGATTCACAGGTGGTTGTGGGGCGCGCTGCTGGGCCTCGCGGCAGCGGGAGGACTGCAGGGGCAGAACTGCGTGTCCGGGAGCCCCTGCATCACCGTGAGTACTTCGAAGAGCAGCCTGAACCCAGGCGATTCCGCCACATTGCAGGCGCTGGTAATCGACACAACCGCCGCGACCGTGGATTGGAGCCAGTCTCCAACGGGAGCCGGGACGCTGACGAGTTCCACCCCGATTAGCAGCGGGCTGTCCACCAATACTTTCACTTTCCCGGCCACCTCCACGCTCACGGCCACCACCACGGCCACCGTCACGGCCACGATTCATGGCACGTCCGCCAGCTACAGCCTCAGCATCCAGCTTGTGGTGCCGGCGCTGGCCGTCACCCCGGCCACCGTCACGCTGGACAGCGGCCAGACGCAGCAGTTCACGGTGAACGGCACGGGCTCCGCGGTCGCGTGGTCCATCAGCCCGCAGGTGGGCTCTATCACTGCCGCGGGCCTCTACACGGCGCCCTCGCCGGTCACCGCCTCTCAAAAGGTCACGGTCACAGCCAGCGTGGGCGGCGCTTCGGCAACGGCTGCCATCACCCTCGCCGTGACGGTGGATGTGGGCGACGGCGCGCCCACGGCCACCCTGCAGGCGCAGTTCGAGCAGGCCTTCTATCGCAACGGATTCGCCAACCTGGTTTCGCTGCCGCCGCAGGGCGATGTCGCCTCGCTGGGCGGCGGCGTCTACGGCCAGAAGTTTTCCGACGCGGCCAAGGACTCGGGCGTCACCTATGCCCTGGCAACCGCCAGCGCCAGCGTGAATCCGGCGCCGGATGGAAGTTCGCTGCCGGTGGCGCAGATCTATCCGGGCGTCTTCGCCTACTACTCGACCACCGGCCCGGCCACCGCCGGAGCCCCGCTGTCGGACACCTTGAACTGCCCGTTCTTCGACCCCAACAACTCCTGCACCTATCAGGCCTTCGACAAGAACTACGTGCTGTTCGCTTACGCCAACCCGCTGGCCAGCGGAGTGCAGGACGCCCTGGTCAACTCCACGTTCTACGCTTCGTGGACCAGCCTGGGCGGCCTCAACGGGCCGGGGATGCCTACTGCGGCCGCGGCGGCCATGACGGCTTCCACCGGGACCACGGCCACCGCCCAGACCTTCACCACGGGCGAGATCTTTTCGGTCGCCTCGGGCGTGAACAAGGGCCAGATGTACGGCGTGATCGAACCGGTTTTCGACGTGTACGCGGCCAACGGCGGTGCGGCCGGAAGCCTGGGCCTGCCCATCGGAAACGCGGTGACGTTTACCGCCGGAGCCAACGCCAGCGTCACCCAGCAGGCATTCGAGGGCGGGCTGATCGTCTACACGCCGGGCTCCGGCGGCTCGGTGCAGCTTCCGGTGGGTTCGGTGGTGTTGACGGGTGTCGCGGCCGGAAGCTCGTTTACGCTGGCGGTGGGACAGACGATGACGCTCACGGCCACGGTATTGGACAAGTCCGGGAATCCGCTCACCGGGCGGACCATTACCTGGGCCGGCAGCAGCAGCCAGGTGGTGTCGGTGGTTTCGAGCGGGGCATCGGCGACGCTCACGGCGGTGGGCGGCGGGACGGCCACGGTGGTGGCGTCCTCGGGCGGAGTTTCGAGCGTGCTGGTGACGGTGGTGGTGACGGCGCCCTGCTGCCAGATCGGCGGCGGCGCTCCGCTGGCGGTGGCGAGCGCGTTTCAGGCGGCGCTGAGCCGCAACCACATCGTGGCGCAGGTTCCCGTGGCGGACCCGGCGTTGCGCGTGGGAAACGGCTACGTGCAGATGGTGGAAGCCACCGCGGCGTCCGGCGTGGCGATCCCATACCTGCTGGCCGCCCCGGACCTGGCCGGAGCGGCTTACGTGGTGACGGGAGCCCTGCTGACCGCCTACGACGGGCTGGGCGGCGCGGGCGGGACGCTGGGTTATCCGCTGAGCGACTCGAGCGCGGGCGGGACGCAACTGTTCGCGGGCGGGGCGCTGGCGGGCAGCCCCATCCACCTGGTAGCCGGCCTGGTGCTGTCCAAGTGGCAGGCGCTGGGTTACGAAACCGGCGTGGCGGGAGCGCCGGAGGGCGACGCGGCGCCGTTTTCCACCATCGACGCCGACACGGGGGTTTCGCAGGCCTTCGCGCAGGGAGCCATTTATGCCGCCACGGCGGGGCCGCGCGCCGGGCAGGCGTACTTTGTGCCGGGCCTTATCCTGGCCGCTTACGCGGGCGCGGGCGGCGCGGCGGGAAGCCTGGGCATGCCGGTGAGCGATGAAACCGCGAACGGCGCGCAGTATTCGCAGGCCTTCGAGGGCGGCGCCATTAGCTATTCGGCGGGCGCCGCGGCGGCCACGGTGCAGGCTGCGCCGCGCAACCCGGCGGTGCTGGTGGCGCCGGCCACGGTGACGGCGGGCGGCCACGCGGTGTTCGCCATCGCGGGCTTTCCCAACCACAGCACGGTTCGCGTCTCGGTGACCGGGGAGCCGGATTTCCTGGTGACCACCGCCAATGGCGCATACGGCTGGGACACCTACGTTCCGCTTTCGTCGGCGGGCGGCACGCTGGCGATTCACGCGGCCGACACCAATGGGCCGTCGGCGGCCGATGGCACGCTGACGGTGCGGTCGCTCGCGGCCAGCCGCGCGGCCCTCGCCAAGGTGCAGGGCGACAACCAGACCGGCATGCCGGGCGCCACGCTGCCACTGCCGCTGGTGGTGGAGCTGGCGGATTCCTCGGGAACGCCGGTGGTGGGCGCGACGGTGGCGTTTCAGGCTTCGACCGGAGCGCAGCTCTCGGCCGCCAGCGCCGTCACCGACAGCGCCGGGCACGCGCAGACGTCGGTGCGCCTGCCGGCCGCCACGGGGGTGACGCTGGTGACCGCTTCGGCGCCGGTTTCGGGAACCAGCCTGGTGACGTTCGCCCTGGTGGCCGCGGCCTCGAATCTCCCCGGATTCCCCGCCCTCGAACAGAGCGGCAGCGCGCCGCTGGGGCACGGGACGGCCACCATCGCCGAGAAGGGCGCGCTGCTGACGGAGGTGGCTTCGATTCTCCAGTTCTACCAGGACCAGGGCGAGCTCGCATCGCCCAATGGGCCGGCCACCCCGGCGGCGCTGAACGGTTACCTCACCTCGCTGTGCTCGGCGGACGCGAGCGGCAAGCCGGTGTGCGACGGCTTTCTGTCCAGCGCGGCCACCGGCGAGCAGATCGTCAACCTGTGGCGCGCCGCGCAATTCACCGGCGGCGTGGACGTGACGGTGGCGGGCGCTTCAACCAGCGCGGTGGCGGACCTGGTGGCGCAGGGCGAGCCGGTGCTGCTGTCGCTGGGGTTGACGCGCAACGGCGTTCCGGCGGGTGGGAATTTCGTGACGGCCATCGGGGTGGCGGCCGACGGGTCGCTAGAGATTCAGGACCCCAACCCCCTATTGGCGCGGACCAGTCTGGCCGATTATATAAATGGATTCGCAGCCGGCGGGGTCGCCTGGCAGGGTGCGTTGCTGGGGGCGGTGCGTTTCGCCGTGCGCGGCCCTTCGGCTATGCGCTTCCTGGCGGGCATGACATCGCAGCCGGTGGCGTCGATGTCGGCGATGGTATTGAATATCACGTCGGGCGCGGGTTCCTGCGGGACGGCGTGGCCGCTGGAGGACGCGGTGGACGCCTCGGGCAACGCCCCGGCGGAAGGCGCACTGGTGTCGCTGCTGAGCGTGTGCGACGGGGCGCAGGCGGCCTACCAGTTGGATGTGGGCGCACCGCAGGCGTACAGCGCGTTTTTGACCGACCTGGGGGCGGGCGGATCGGCGTTCGACGTCTCGGGAAGCGCGGCGGCGTCGTATGCCCTGACGCGCCCCAAGGCGGTGCTGGTGGTGTCGCCCCTGACGGCGGCGATAGCGGCCGACGGAATTGTCAACGCGGCAGATTTCACTTCCGGTCTGGCGCCGGGAGGGATCATGGCGATTTTCGGAACCGGCCTGTCCGGCGCCGGCACGGCGACGGCGGTGGATGTGGATGGCGCGGCGGCGGCTATTCTGTTTGCCTCGGCCTTCCAAGTGAATGCGCAAATCCCGCCGGCGACGGCGCCGGGCGCGCATAACGTGCGGGTCAAGTCCGCATACGGCACGGCGCAGCAGCAGGCGGCGGTGTCGGCGGTGGCTCCGGCCATTTTTTTGCTGGCCGGCGGGGGTGGGATGGGAGCGGTGTTGAATCAGGACTATTCGCTGAACACGCCCGAAACGCCGCTCGAGCGGGGGCAGGTGCTGCAGGTATATGCCACGGGGTTGGGAGCGACGGCCCGGCAGGGGCAGTATGCGCTGGCGGTGGCGACTGTCACGGCGGTGGTGAATGGAACGGAATTGCCGGTTTCGTTTGCGGGATTGGCGCCGGGATTCGTGGGGCTGTATCAAGTTAACATCCCGATTCCGGCGGCGACACCGCCCGGATCGGGGATTTCCCTTACCCTCAAACAGGGGGGACAAGTGAGCAATGCGGTTGAAATTGCACTCCAGTGAAGAAAAAGACGCGACCATCCGATGGGAAACCATTGACGGCAAGGGGTCAGGCGTGCTTTAATCGGGCCAGTTTGTGCAGAAATGGAGTTTGGCGGATTGCCGGAAACGGAGATAGGGGGAAGATTCTCTCTTGACAGCGGTTGCGCAATCAGCTATGAATAGGTTTTACCGCGTCTGGTAGTAGTCTGCAATTTTTGCGTTCGTGCCCTGGTGAGCACAGAAGATAACAAAGACTTAATGACATGTGCCCCAGGGAAGAGTTCAGTACAGGCCCGGTGGCCGGCTTGGTGGTCAACGGAAACTTGAATCTCCGCCCGACACGGAGAAATTCCCTAGGTTGAGAATGGTTTTTGAGGCATCGAGGCTCAGGTTGAAAGAGAACTTCGACCGATTCAATTTCGCAAATAACAAGGAGAAGGAAATGGCAGATTTTCGCAGATGGATGACTGCGCTAGCTGTGATCGCCCTGTTCGTAGGGCTGGCCAGCGCGCAGGTAGGTATTCCGGTAGCAGGCGGCAGTTCCGCGGGCACGTTCACGTGCGCCTTGCAGAACGTGACGGTTACGCCCAACCTTCGTTCCGAAGGTTACGCCGAACAGACTGGTGACATCGTCATCATTTGCTCGGGCGGCGCTCCGCTGGCACTGGGTACACAAATCCCGACGGTCAATATCCAGGTGTACTATAACACCGCCGTCACCAGCCGCCTGCTCAGCACTTCGAGCGGCGTGAATGCTTCCGAAGCGTTGTTGCTGATCGACGAGCCGAACGATGGCGCGCTCGGTTCGCAAATCGGCTATGGCCCGTCCGTGGGACAGATTCTTTGCAGTTCCGCGGCTTATGGCGCAGGCCCCAATGGTTGCGTCCAGTACGTGGGCACCAGCCAGGGCGTAGTAGCTTTTAACCCGCAGGCGGGCGTGCCGGTTGCCGGCAGCGCCTCCAGCTCCACCCCCGGCGCCAATGTGTTCCAGGGCGTCGTGACCGGCCAATCGGTTACTTTCTACGGTATTCCGGTTCTTCCGCCGGTAACCACCGGGGCGTCCCGTGTATTCCGCATCACCAATGTTCGCGTCAACGCCAATGCGGCGGGTGGCGGTCTGGCCGGCGTTCCCGGACAGGTCACCGCTTCGATCTCGGTCAGTGGCGCAACTTCGCTGCCGATCACGGTCCCGAACACGGTTGTCGGCTTTGTCGCTCAGGGTCTGAAGAGCAGCGTGGGCGGCGCAGTCAGCTTCAACCAGTGCAACTCCACCAGCGGTTTTGCCGCGCTGTTGAACTTCATCGAGGGCTTCGGCACGGCGTTTAAGACTCGCGTGGATGGCTTTAAGGGCGGCCTGTCGAACAACTGGGGCACCACTGGCGCCCAGAACGTTCCCGGCGTTGCCTACAACTCGGAGTCGAACTTCATCGCCAACGGCACCAACCAGGGGTCGGGCGGTGTGGTATCGGGTTCCGGCTGGACGGCGGGTCTGGCCGATTTCGGCACCCGTCTGAAAGCGGTCTTCACGAACGTTCCGGCCGGCGCTACGGTTTATGTATCGACCACCAACGTTCTCAGCAACAACAACGGTATTGCGGGCGTCATTCCGGCCCCCAATCCGGCTTCCAATACCACCGCGAGTTCGTATGCCGTGCTGATCAGCACCAGTTCGGAGAACGCCTCCGATGGCACTGGCGGCTCCGCGGCCGTTCCGGCAGCGTCGGCTACCAACTCGTTCACCGTGGCCAGCACCAGCGGCAACGCTTCCGCTGCCGTCAACTATGTTGGCGCCACGGCTACCGCCGGGAACCCGATCGAAGCGGTTTGGGAAGTTGTCAACACCCAGCCTTCGTTCCTGGAAACCATCAGCTTCTCGGTGTGGGTCGCGTACACTGCGTCGGCCACTTCGCCGCCGACCGGCAACTCGCAGGTCGCCTTCTCGTTCGCGCCGAACGCCACCAACAACTCCGGGTTCAGCGCCAGCAACGCGTCCAGCGCTTCTTCGAGCATGCCGATTCCGCGGTTTGTGGATTCTTCGGGAACCACCGGCAACCCGATCGGCAACTTCTTCCAGGTCAACCTGTGCCAGACGGTACTGCTGTTCCCGTATATCACCACGGTAACCGGGTTTGACACTGGGATTTCGATTGCCAACACCACTACCGATCCGTTCAAGACCGTGAACCAGGCGGGCACTTGCACGTTGTATTGGTATCAAGGGACAGGCAACCCGCCGCCGACGACCACAGCTTCGGTCGCTTCGGGGACGGTCACAGTGCTGCAGGCATCCGCAGCCGCGAATGCCGGCCCGAACTTCACCGGCTACTCCATCGCCGTTTGCAACTTCCAGTTAGCGCACGGCTTTGCGGTGGTCACGGACTACGGCGCCCAGAAGATCCTTTCGGTCTATTTGGCGCTGGTGGTGCCGACCGGCGTGAACGCGCGCAATATCGGCGCGGGTGGCGCTCCGGAACAGCTCAACAACTAACCATTGCAGTCCAGCAGTCTGAAAAAGGGGAGCTTCGGCTCCCCTTTTTTTTTGCCTTCCGGAAATGCCCCCGGTTGTGTTACACTTAAGTTCTGCCCGCGTCCATCCCAGCCCAACCGTGTTCACACACCTGAACGAGGAGGTTTTCTTGACCACATTTCGGTCGATTCTGTTCGCGGCGATCTGTGTCGCCGTGTTGCTCGCGCCATTCGCTTCGGCGCAAACCCAGCCCCTGAGCATAATCACCTACCAGGGCAACGGGCAAATGGTCTGCTCTCTATGCGGCCAAGGGGCTTTCTACTCACGGTTCGAGCCCATCTGGGCGAAGGTCGTGGACGCAAATGGCAATCCGGTTCCCGGCACTACGGTTTATTGGAACGTGCAAATCGGCAATGGCCTTTTGAACAACGCCGTGACGGTTACCGACAACAATGGCCTGACCAGCAACTATTACGGCGTTTACGATATCAACGGCTCTTATGGGTATCCTTTGGCCCAGAGCCAGATCATCGCCAGTATCGGCAGCCCGGCAACCTCGTCGGCCACGTTTTATGAGACCCAGGCACTTTCCCTGAACGACGTCGATCTGGTGCAAGCGAAAGCCACAACCATGCCAACGTCGCTCTCCGGATCGGCGGGAACGGTGGTGCAGAATGGCATCGTGGGCGGGGCTGCCTCGTTAACCGGCTATCCGGTTCCAGGCGTGGAACTGCTGTTGATCAATAACCAGGCGAGTCCCAGCGTGACCTGCGCCCCCATGTCCGGCAACGCCCTGGTGGGAGATCCGGGGACGGTGATGACCCAAAGCAACGGGTATGCCGTATGCTCGCCGATTCTGTCGGGATCGGGCAGCGGCAGTTTCTCGATCATTCTGGGAGGGGTAGCTTATTCCCCCACCTGGCAAGGCACAGTCGCCTATTGGCAATCCTCTAACATCCCCTTGACCGTCACCGCGCCTTCGCCGGGTTCCATCGTGAATCTTTTTGGGAACAACCAGAGCGCCACGGCCGGACAACCGCTGCAGGCGCCGCTGATGGCCACCGTGGAAGACATCAAGGGCAACCCGATCGCGGGAGAAACCGTTACCTGGAGCGTCTCTCCGGCGGGCGCCGGCACATTCGCCAACCCGTCGAGCGTTTCGGACAGCAACGGCAGCGTGCAGAACAGCTTCACGCTGTCCAACACCGCCAACGGGACCATCACCATCACGGTCGCCATTCCGAACACCGCCATTGCGGCCAGGTTCTCGGAGAATGCCGTCCCGCTGGTGACCGTGGCGATGATTCAGAAGCTAAGCGGCGACCAGCAGACCGCGGTGGCGGGCCAGGCATTCACCAGTGCGCTGGTGGTGCAGGCCACCAACACCAATGGACAGCCGGCCAGCGGCTTCACCGTGAACTTCAGCGTGGTGGGGCCGGCCTACATCTCCACCTCTGCCGCGCCGGTCACCAACAGCGCGGGCCAGGCCCAGGTGAGCCTGATCGCCGAGGCCACCGCGAGCACGGCGCAGGTTTACGTGAGCGCGGCGCTGGGCAGCCTGACTCCGGTGACCTTCCAACTGACGGTGAATCCGGCGGGACCGTCCATCACCGGGACCAGCTTCGTTAACGCCGCGGATCAAAAGGCGGGCTCCATCTCGCCATGCAGCCTGGCGACCGTGACCGGGCCCGGCCTCGCCCCGAATGTTCAAGGGACGGTGGTCGGCACGCCCCTGGGACCCGGCCCCACCTCGCTGCAGAACGCTACCATCAGTTTCAGTGTGTCCGGCAGCTCCGTCCTGGCTCCGATTTTCTCCGTCACCAACAATAACGGAACCCAGTCGATCACCTTCCAGGTGCCGTGTGAAGTGGCGCAAGTGGCGCCTGGCACGGTGCCGGTGACGGTCTCGGTGGGCGGCGGCACGGCCACGGTCAACACGGCGGTCCTCGCTGCCAGCCCCGGCATTTACAGCGCCAAGGGTGCGGATGGCGTTACCCGCGCGCTGCTGTTGCGCGCCGACGGTACTTTTGCGGCCCCGTCAACCAGCCCGACCGGCCGGCCGGCCAGCCCCGGAGACACCGTGACGGTGTTCGTTACCGGCCTTGGACCGACGTTCCCGGTGGTGGGCACCAACCAGCTTCCACCACGTGGGACTACCGCCGCCGCGACGGGGAAGGTGATTGTAGGCATCGGCAGCGGTGGCACCGCTCCGCTGGTTTATGCACAGTTGACGTCGGACCTGGTGGGCGTCTACGAAGTCCAGTTCACCATTCCGGCAACTATTGGCAATTCCGACAGCGTCCCATTTTCCATAGGGGTGATTCCAGTTGGAGCAAATGTGGCCCAGTACACCAACCTAGTGTACATCCCGGTCCACCAGTAGGTTTTTTCCTCAACCAGGGGCCGGCCTTCGGGTCGGCCCTTTCTATTTTCGCCTTATCTTCTCCCACTTATCTACATATGGTGTGTTGCGCGATCTGTGTAGATCCAATTGTGTGCCTGTAACTCGATGCAGGTCATGGATTTCCGCAAAAAAACCTCTTGCAAACGGTGAAATTGCGTGGCACAATCGGTTGTGGTCCAAATGTGGATCGAATTGGACCTAAGTGGCTAAGACGTGGCCGAATCGATCAATCTACTGCCGATGATTGAACCACCCCGGGGGATGTACCCCGGCCGGCTCGATGAAAAGGGTCGTGTCAAGCTGCCCACGGTATTCCAGCAGTACTTTGATGCTCTTCGAGAGAAAACGTTATTTGTCACAAGCTTAGACCGCCGCATCGCGCAAATCTATCCTATCGCGGTCTGGCGAAAAAACGAAGAGTTTTTTGAGACTCACCGGGAGCTGGCGAAGCTGGCCAACAGCGTGGCGTTTAACGCCGCGGACCTGGGCGCCGAGACCGCTATGGACGGCCAAGGCCGGGTGCTCTTTTCCCCGGAACTCCGCCGCGAGCTGGGCCTGGAAGGGCAAGGGTTGCACCTGTACGCCCACCGGGGACGGATTGAAGTTCTGAACGACGAGATCTACGAAGCGCGCCGCAAGGCGGCGATGGGAATGACGGAAGACGACCTGGCCACGCTGGAGGCGGCGGGGCTGAACTGACGGCGTATGCACGTCTCCGTCATGGCACGGGAAGCGCTTGAGTACCTGGCGGTCCGGCCGGATGGGAAGTATTTAGACGCCACGGCGGGCCTGGGTGGGCACACTGCACTCATCGCGCAGCGGCTCACCACGGGATTGGTGGTTGCAAGCGATCGGGATGCGGAATCGCTGGAGATGGCCCGAAAGAACACGGAAGCGTGGGCGGATCGGATCCGCTACCGGAAGGGTACGTTCAGCGATTTGGCCGAGACGGTGAAGTGGGCTGGTTGCGGCAAACTGGATGGACTACTGGCAGACCTGGGAGTAAGCCGCTACCAGCTCACCGCGCCGGAGCGCGGCTTTTCACTACTGGCGGACGGTCCGCTCGACATGCGCATGGATCAATCCACGGGCATGACGGCGGCCGACCTGGTCAATCACACTGCTGAAAAGGAGCTCGCCGACCTGATCTTTCAGTTTGGCGAAGAGAGGAGGGCGCGGAGAATAGCCAGAGCACTCGTCAGAGCACGGCCCTTACGGAGCACACGGCATCTGGCCGATGCCGTGGAGCGGGCCGTGCCCAGGACGGGCCGTCTGCATCCGGCCACCAGGACATTCATGGCGCTGCGGATGGCGGTCAACGACGAAACCCGCGAGTTGGGCCGGCTGCTGGAAACGGGGCCCGGCCTGATGCAGCCGGGCGGCCGGATGGTGGTCATCAGTTTCATGTCCACCGACGACCGAATGGTAAAGCAAAGATTCAGGGCGCTGGCGGAACAGGACCGGGCCAGGATCCTCACCAAACGCCCACTGCAGCCGACCGATGAGGAGACGGCCCGCAATGTTGCGTCGCGCAGCGCGAAGCTGCGCGCCATCGAAACGATTTAAGGAGGAAACGGAATACCATGGCGACGCTGCCGGCATTTTTCAAATGGTTTGAGGGTGTGCGCCCGGAAGCGGACACGACGCAGGCGCAAGCCCGCGCGCAGCGGGATCCCTACCAGTTGCGCTGCCTGCCGCGGGACAACCTGTTCTTCTATTGCAAGAAAATAGATAATTCGAGGCTGATCCGCGAACCCGATCCCGAGGCTAAAAGAGCCTGCTGGTCCGCCATCGGGGTGGCGATGCTGGCAGTGGCGATTCTGGCCGGGGTGCTGGTTCCGGGCGGCGCCAGCACGATTGCCGGATACCGCCTGGAGAATCTCCGCGCCGAGGAACGCCGTCTGATCGACGAACGCCGCGCGCTCGACCTCCAGGAGGCGGAACTCCTCAGTCCCGCGCGCCTGTCCGAACTGGCGCACAACCAAAACCTGGTCACACCCAAATCCGACCAGGTCTTTCACCTGGAGGGCGATAAGCCGGGAGCCGCTGTTGCGATGGTGAAACAACCATAGGCACGGGGGCGCGATCCGGTCACGCAGCGCATCATGGTGGAACGTCGCCTGATAGTTCTCGTGGTGGCCCTGGCGCTGTGGAGTGCGGGCATTCTGGGGAAACTGGCCTCCATCCAACTGACCCATCACGAGGAGTATGCCCGCAAGGCCCGCGCGCACCAGGAGGTGGTGAGGACGCTTCCCGCGCCGCGGGGCAGCATCTACGACCGTAACGGGCAGCCGCTGGCGATGAGCCTGCCCACCCAGACGGTCACCGTGAACCCCACCAAGCTGCCGGACCTGGGAGTGGCGGCCGGCCTTCTGGAGCAGGTGCTCCACATGCAGGGATCGGGGCTCTACGCCAAGCTCAAGCAGGCCTATGAGGAGGGGCGCGGCTACCTGGTGGTAAAGCGCCAGATCACGCCCGAGGAAGCCGAGAGCGTGCGCGCGCTGCCGGTGGACTGGATCGAAATCGAGAGCGCCAGCCAGCGGCACTATCCCAAAGGGACGCTGGCGGCGCACCTGCTGGGCGGCGTGGACCACCTGGAAAACGGCAACGCGGGCATCGAGCAGGCGCTGGACGACCTGCTCCACGGCGAGCCGGGGCAGGAATTGCTGCTGACCGACGTGAAGCGCCGCGGTATCGATTCGCGGCAGGCCACCGAGCCCAAGCCGGGCACCGCCATCACCCTCACCATCGACGAGCGGCTGCAGTTCGTGGCGGAGACCCGGCTGGCGGCGGCGGTTCAGGACCACGGCGCGGCCAGCGGCAGCGTGGTGGTGATGAACCCATCGACCGGCGACATCCTGGCGCTCGCCAGTTTCCCCTCGTTCGACCCCAACCAGCCGCCCGAGACGGACCAGGACGCGCGCCGGGAGAACCACGCCACCGCCGTGCCCTTCGAGCCGGGTTCGGTCTTCAAAGTGATCACCCTCTCGGCGGCGCTGGAAACCACCAACCTGCGGCCGGAAACTCCGATCGACTGCGGGCGCGGCGAGATCACCCTGTTCGGGCGGACGATTCACGAAGCGCACGGCGGCTACGGCGTCATGCCCATGGCGCAGGTGCTGATCCACTCGAGCAACGTGGGCGCGATTCGCGTGGGGATGCGGGTGGGGCAGCAGAACCTCTACGAATATGTGCGGCGCTTCGGGTTCGGGCAGCCGACGGGCATTCCCCTGCCGGGCGAATCGCGCGGCCGGCTGCGTAAACTGTCCGGCTGGACGGCCACTTCGCTGGCCTCCATTTCGATGGGGCAGGAAATCAGCGTGACCACGATCCAGATTGCCCAGGCGGTGTCGGTGATCGCCAACGGCGGGCTGCTGGTGAAGCCGCGCCTGGTGCTGAAGCAGGGCCAGCAGACGGCGCCGCAGGAGCCGGCGGTTCGGGTGATCAAGCCGGAAACCGCGTTCACCATGCGGCAAATCATGGAGGGCGTGGTGATGCCGGGCGGCACGGGTTATCCGGAAGCGCGGCTGGCCGGCTACTCCGCGGCGGGCAAGACCGGAAGCGCGCAGATTTTCGATTTCAAGACCAAACACTACACCCACAACTACAACGGATCGTTTGCGGGCATGGCCCCGCTGACCAACCCCGCTATCGTGGTGGTGGTGACCCTGAACGGAACGCATGGGGACGGCGGGTATGGCGGGCGCGCGGCGGCGCCGGTGTTCAACGCCGTGGCCACGGAGGCGCTGCGGCTGACGGATGTGCCGCGGGATCTGCCGGACGAACCGGGCAGGACGCTGGAAGCCGCGAAAGCCGAGCCGTCGAGCGACCTGGCCATCGCCGGGCTGGGCTCCGGCCCCAACATTCTGCAGGACGTGGACGATGGCGAGAAGCCCGCGGAGAGTGCCGGCGCCGTAGCCGTCCTGGGACCCGTCGTGCCGAATTTCCAGGGCATGACCATGCGGGACGTTTTGACCGAGGCGGCGTCCCGGGGGTTGACCATTCTGCCCGACGGCAGCGGCGTCGCCAAGGTCCAGGATCCGCCGCCGGGCTCGGCCGTGCGGCAGGGGGAACGCATCCGCGTGCGGTTTGCACGATGACACTAGGCGAGCTACTTTCGGGTGTCCGGCTTACGCAACCGCTGGCGCCGGATCTCGCCGGAATGTTCGTCGCCGGGCTGGATTACGATTCGCGCAGGGTGGGGCGGGACTTCGTGTTTTTCGCTTTTCCGGGCAGCCGCACCGACGGCGCCCATTTCGCGCAGGACGCGCTGTCCCGCGGGGCCATCGCCGTGGTGAGCGAGGCCGAGGCGCCGGAAGGGCTTTCGGCGCGCTGGATCCGGGCGCCGCACGGGCGCCACGCGCTGGCGGTGGCGGCGCGTAATTTCTATCGCAAACCCGACGAACGGCTGAGGATCGCGGGCATCACCGGGACCAACGGCAAGACCACCACCAGCTACCTCCTGGACGCAGTACTGCGCGCCGCCGGGCGCATCACGGCCTTGATCGGCACCATCGAATACCGCCTGGCCGACCGTGTGCTGCCGGCGGTGAACACCACTCCGGAATCGCTCGACCTGATCCGGCTGTTCGCCGAGCTGTGTCAGGCCGGGGGCACGGATGTCACCATGGAGGTTTCGTCGCACGCGCTGAGCCTGGGCCGGGTGTACGGGATCGGCTTCCACACGGCGGTGTTCACCAACTTCTCGCGCGATCACCTGGACTATCATGGCGACATGGAGGCGTACTTCGCGGCCAAGCGGATGTTGTTCGAGGGCGCGGGGTCGGCGCCGCCGGCGTTCGCCGTGCTCAACCGCGACGACGAGCAGGTGCGCAGGTTGAAGCCCGCCTCCGGGACGCGGGCGATCTGGTACGGTTTGGGGCAGGAGCCCGACCTGCGGGCGCGGCACGTGGTCTCCGGTTTCGGCGGGCTGCGCTTCGAGGTGCAATTCGGCAAGACACGGTTCCCCATAGAGTCGCCGCTCATCGGGAAAATCAACGTGTACAACATCCTGGCGGCGTGCGGCGCGGCGTTGTCCTACGGGCTGGAGCCGGAGACGATTGCGCGAGGCATCGCGCAGATGCCCGCCGTGCCGGGACGATTCGAGAGAATCGACGAGGGGCAGCCTTTCGTGGTGGTGGTGGACTACGCCCACACCGACGAAGCTTTGCGCAACGTCATCGCGGTGGCCCGCAGCCTGGAGCCGAAACGGGTGATCACGCTATTCGGCTGCGGCGGGGACCGCGACCGCTCCAAGCGGCCGCTGATGGGCCAGGCGGCCGGGGAGAACAGCGATTTCGTGGTGCTCACCAGCGACAATCCGCGATCCGAGGATCCGCTGTCCATCATGAACGACGCGCTGGTGGGAATCCGCCGCGTGGACGTGCCGCACGTGGTGGAACCGGACCGCGCCGCGGCCATCGCCAGGGCCATCAAGGAAGCGCACGCGGGAGACATCGTGATCCTGGCTGGGAAAGGGCATGAACCGTACCAACTGGTGAAAGACCAGGCGATTCCGTTCGACGACCGGGCGGTGGCGAGAGAAGTGCTGAAGGGTTATGGGTATCGCCAACCCAAGTGAGCCATGATCCTGAACCTGCAAGAAGTTGCGCGAGCGATCCAGGCAGCCGGGGATATCCGGCCGATCCCGGTCACCGGCTGGAGCGTGGACACGCGGACACAAAACGCGGGCGACCTGTACTTCGCGTTGCGCGGACCGAACCACGACGGGCACGATTATGTCGCGAGCGCCATCCGAAAGGCGGCGGCGGGCGTGGTGGTGGAAGCCGGGCGGGTGGTACCGCCGGAGGCCTGCGGGCGCCAGTTGGCGGTGGCGGATACCATGCAGGCTCTGATGGACCTGGGCTCCTGGGCGCGCCGCCGATGGAGCGGCACGGTGGTGGGCGTGACGGGAAGCGCGGGAAAGACCACGACCAAGGACGCCATTGCCCACCTCCTCGAAAGCGAAATGCCGGTGGGAAAAACGATCGGGAACCTCAACAATCGCGTGGGAGTGCCGCTTTCCATTCTGCGGCTGCCGGACGAGTGCCGGGTTGGGGTGCTGGAGATGGGGATGAATCGCGCCGGAGAGATCCGCGAACTGGCCGGCATCGCCAGGCCGGACATCGGCGTGGTTACCAACGCGGGCTGGGCACACGTGGAATCGTTTGGCTCCATCGACGGTGTGGCCGCGGCGAAGCGCGAACTGATCGAGGAATTGCCCGCCCCCGGCGTGGCGGTCCTCAACGCCGACGATCCACGCGTGCGGGCGTTCCGGCAGACGCATCCGGGACGGGCGCTGACGTTCGGCTTTTCGGCGGAGGCCGACGTGCGCGCCGTGGCCTTCGATGAAAGCGCCGCGGGCCTGACGCGATTCCGCGCCTCGGGGGTGGATTTCGAAACCACGCTGGCGGGCCGCCACGGGGTGATGAACCTGCTGGCGGCCATCGCGGTGGCGCAGGTGTTCGACATCGCGCCCCATCGCCTGCGCGGCGCGGTGCGTTCGTTTCGCGCCGGAGCCATGCGCGGCGAGCGCAGCCAACACGGCGGCATCGAGATCTGGAACGACTGCTACAACTCCAACCCCGAGGCCGCGCAAGCCATGATCGCCGCGCTCGGGAGCGCGCCCGCCGCGCGCCGGCTGGCGGTGCTGGGGGAGATGCTGGAACTGGGCCGGGCATCGGAAGAACTGCATCGCCTGGTGGGACGGTACGCGGCGGAGAACGGAGTGGATTTTCTGATCGGCGTACAAGGGCAGGCCAGCGCCATGGTGGACGAAGCGGTCAAGCGCGGCATGCCCCCGGAGGCGGCGCGTTTTTTCGAGGATGCCGCCGAGGCGGGCGTCTTTTTGCGCGGCCTGGCGCGCCCCGGAGACGCGATCCTCTTCAAGGGTTCGCGCGGCGTGCGCATCGAGCGCGCGCTCGAAAGGTTCCTGGCCTGATCCATGCTCTACTACCTCCTCTACGAACACCTCTTCAAGTACGCCAGCCCGCTGCGCGTGTTCCGCTATGTCACGTTTCGCACGGCCTTCGCATCGCTGACCGCGCTCTTCCTGTGCATCGCCCTGGGGCCGTGGCTGATCGGCAAGCTGAGACAGTTTCAAGTCGGGCAGTACATCCGCGAGGAAGGCCCCAAGTCGCACCAGAAGAAGGCCGGCACGCCGACCATGGGCGGGGTGCTGATCGTCATCTCGATCGTCATTCCGACGCTGCTGTGGGCCGATCTGCGGTACCCCTACGTGTGGGTGGCGCTGGCGGCGCTGCTGGGGTACGGCTGGATCGGGTTCCTGGACGACTATGCCAAGGTGATCCGCAAGAGCAACCTGGGAATCTCGGGCCGCACCAAGCTGGTCTGGCAGTTCGCCATGGGTTTTGCGTTCTCGGCGCTGCTGTTGTGGATGCGCGCCGACGGCGAGTTCTCGATCGCCATGAACATCCCGTTCTTCAAGCAGTTCAAACCGTCGCTCCTGATCGAGCCGCTGCTCGCGAGCCCCTGGACCTGGCTGCTGGGCGTGCTGCCGTTCTGCTTGTTCACGGCGCTGGTGGTGGTGTTCATGTCGAACGCGGTCAACCTGACCGACGGGCTGGACGGGCTGGCCATCGGCCTGATGGTGATCGCGGCGGGCGCGCTCACCATGCTGGCGTACGCCGGCGGCCACGCGCAGTTGGCCGAATACCTGCAACTGGCGCGCAACGCGCACACTTCCGAGCTGACGGTCTTCTGCGGTTCGATGACGGGAGCGAGCATCGGCTTCCTGTGGTACAACGCGCACCCGGCGGAGATCTTCATGGGCGACGTGGGTTCGCTCAGCCTGGGCGGCGCCATGGCCGTGGTCGCGGTGCTGATCAAGCAGGAGGTGCTGCTGGTATTCATCGGCGGCGTTTTCGTCCTGGAAGCGGTGTCGGTAATCCTGCAGGTCGGAAGCTTCAAATTGCGGGGCGGCAAGCGCATCTTCAAGATGGCTCCCCTGCACCATCATTTCGAGGCCATCGGGTGGGCCGAATCGAAGATCATCGCGCGCTTCTGGATCGCCGGCCTGGTGCTGGCGCTGTTCGCGCTGACCACGCTGAAGCTGAGATAGCCATGCACATGAAAGGCGCCAAGGTACTGGTGGTGGGGATGAAGCGCACCGGCATGGCCGCGGCGAGTTTGCTGGCGGCGCATGGAGCCACGGTGCGCGCGACCGACCTCCAACCCCTGGAGGCGCTGCCGGGCGCGCGCGAGCTGCTCGAACGGCTCGGCATTCCCTTCGCCACGCAGACGCCCGAAGTGTTCGAAGGCTGCGATACCATCGTGATCTCGCCCGACGTTCCGGCGGGGCTCGGGGCGCTCGAAGCGGCGCGGGAGCGCGGAGTGCGGGTGATCGGCGACCTGGAACTGGCTGCGCCGCTGCTCCGGGGCATGACCATCGGCGTCACCGGCTCGAACGGCAAGACCACCACGGCCAGCCTGATCGGCCACATCCTCGGCGCGAGCGGCGTCGCCGTGCAGGTGGGCGGAAACATCGGCACGCCGGTGAGCGCCATGGTGGAGACTTCGCGCCAGGGGATGTGGAACGTGCTGGAGCTGTCGAGCTTCCAACTGGAAACCGTCGAGACGTTTCACGCGCACGTGGGCGTGGCGCTCAACGTGACCCAGAACCATCTGGACCGCCATGGCACGATGGAGCGATACGCGGCGGCCAAGGCGCGGCTGTTCGAAACGCAGCAGGCGGGCGACCTGGCGGTGCTGAACGCGGACGACGCGGTGTGCGCCGCTTTCGCGTCGCGGGGGCCGGCGGCGGTGCGGTGGTTCAGCCTGCTGCGGGAAGTGGCGCCGGGCGCGTGCCTCAGCGGCGAGCGGGTGCTCCTGGACGGCATCCCGCTCGTGAGCGTGCGCGACATACCGATTCGCGGCCGCCACAACGTGCAGAACGTAATGGCGGCGGCCCTGGCGGCATGGCGCGCGGGAGTCTCGCGCGAGGACATTGCGGCGGCGGTGCGCACGTTCCGCGCGGTGGAACACCGCCTCGAATTCGTGCGCTCGCTCGGCGGCGTGGACTTCTACAACGATTCCAAAGCGACCAGCGTGGACGCCACGCTGAAAGCGCTGGAGGCGTTTCCAGGCGGGTTGTGGGTCATTCTGGGCGGGAAGGACAAGGGACTGGATTACGCGGCCCTGCGCGAACCGCTCGGACGGAAAGCGCACGCCGCGCTGCTGATCGGCGCGGCCGCTTCGAAGATCGCCAGCCAACTGGAGGGCGCCGTCGAGCTGGTGGACGCCGTCACGCTGGATCGCGCGGTGGCGCACGCCTGGTCGCACGCGCAGCCGGGCGATACGGTGCTGCTGGCTCCGGCCTGCGCCAGCTTCGATCAATTCGAAAGCTTCGAGCACCGCGGCGAGACATTCAAGAAACTGGCGATGGAGCTGGTTCAAGGGACCTGATATGCCGCAACAACTCAAGACCGACAGGATTCTGTTCGGAGCCGTGCTGGTGATGCTGTGCTTCGGCCTGCTGATGCTGTACAGCGCCTCCAGCGTGATGGCCAAGGTGGATCCGCGCTACGGGTCGAGCTGGCACTTCGTGATCCGGCAGGCGGAATGGGCGGCGGTGGCGATCGGCGCGATGATGGTGTTGAAGACCACGCCGTACCGCAAGTTTCAGAACCGGGCCGTGGCGTTCAGCCTGCTGGGCTGCACGTTCCTGCTGCTGATGGCGGTCTACTTCATCGACACGGCGCATCACCGGTGGCTGCGCATCGGCCCCGGCGGTTTCCAGCCGTCCGAACTGGCCAAGCCGGCGCTGGTGATCTTCCTGGCGTTCTTCGTCGCCTGGCGCGGCCGCGCCATCAACAATGCGCGATACACGCTGATGTCCGCCGCCATCTCGCTGGGGCTGCTGATTTCCGGCGTGGCCATGGCCGATCTGGGCACGCCGGTGATTCTGGGGGCCGCGGTGCTGTCGGTGTTTTTGGTGGCCGGGTTGGAGTGGAAGTACTGCCTGGTGGTGCTCGCCGTGGGCCTGATCGGCGTGGTGGTGTTCATTTTCGCGGAGCCGTACCGGCTGGGGCGCGTGGTGCGCTTCGTGGATCCCGACTTCAAGTACATCGCCCTGATCGATCCGCACGACCGCATCCGGGACGAGATGAACCAGACGCTGCGAACGCGCGACACCAACTACCAGCTCGAGCAGTCCCAGATAGCCCTGGGGGCCGGCGGAGCGGTGGGACTGGGCCTCATGAACGGGCGGCAGAAACTCCTCTACCTGCCGTTTGCGCACACCGATTTCATTTATGCCGTGGTGGGAGAGGAAACCGGAATGATCGGAACCGTGGGCGTGCTGCTGGCGTTTCTGGCCATCGCCTGGCGCGGATTGCGCGCCGCGCTTCGAATGCGCGACGATTTCGGCCGCTACCTGGCGCTGGGAGCGACCATGGTGGTGGTGGTGCAGGCCTTCATGAACATCAGCGTGGTGCTGGGCATGATGCCCACCAAAGGGATCACCCTGCCCCTGTTCAGCTACGGGGGAAGTTCGCTGCTGAGCACGCTGGCGCTGCTCGGCCTGCTGATGAACGTGAGCGAGCATGCGGGGTAGCCGTGGCTAGGTTTCTGATGGCCGGGGGCGGGACCGGGGGACACGTGATTCCCCTGTTGGCGGTGGCGCGGGAACTCCGCCGGCGCGGGCACGAAGCGTTTTTTGTGGGAACGGAACGCGGCCTGGAGGCCAGGCTGGTTCCGGCGGAAGGGTTTGAGTTGCGGAAGATTTCGATCGGAGGGCTGAACCGGGTGGGCTGGCGGCAGGGAACTGCAACGCTGGTCCGGCTGCCGCTGGCGACGGCGCGGTCGGTCGCCATCGCGCGAGGCGTGGCGGGCGTCTTCAGCCTGGGCGGATACGCCGCCGGGCCGCCGGTCGCGGCCGCGCTGCTGCGCCGCATCCCGGTGGTGGCGATGGAGCCCAATGCCTATCCGGGATTCACCAACCGCGTGGTGGGGCGGCTGGTTTCGCGCGCGCTGATCGCCTTCGCGGAGGCCGCGCGCCACTTCCCCAGGGGCCGCACCGAACTGACCGGCCTGCCGGTGCGCGAAGAGTTTTTCCAGCTTCCGCCCAAGCCACGCTCGGAAACGCTGGACGTGCTGATTACGGGCGGCAGCCAGGGATCGCGGACGCTCAACCAGGCGGCGCGGCAAAGCTGGCGGCTGTTCCGCGAGGCCGGCTTCCCGGTGCGCGTCGTGCACCAGACCGGCGAGGCGCAGTACGAAGAATTGCGCGAGGAGTTCGCGCACTCGGGCATGGAGGGGCAGGTGACGCCGTTCATCGGGGCGATGCCGGAGGCTTTCGCCCAGGCCGACCTGGTGGTGTGCCGGTCGGGCGCGGGCGCCGTCGCCGAACTGGCCGCGGCGGGCAAGCCGTCGGTGCTGGTGCCGCTGCCATTCGCCGCCGACGACCACCAGGCGCGCAACGCGGAAGCGCTGGAGAGCGCCGGCGCCGCGCGCACGATCCGCGACGCGGAGATGAACGGTGAGCGGCTGTTCGCGGCGGTTTGCGAATTGTTCGCGGCGGCGGGCGCCCTCGAGCGCATGGGAGAAGCTGCGCGCAAGCTGGCGCGTCCGGGCGCGGCCCGGCGGGCGGCGGAGATCTTAGAGGAGGTGGCGGCGAAATAAGATGTTCTTTCGTCCACAGCACGTTCATTTCACGGGCATCGGCGGAATCGGCATGAGCGGCATCGCGGAAGTGCTGCTCAACCTGGGGTACCAGATCAGCGGCAGCGATCTGCGGCTCTCGCCGATCACCGAGCGGCTGGTCTCGCTCGGCGCGCGGGTCGACGAAGGCCACGCCGCGGCCAACGTGGCCGGGGCGCGCGCGCTGGTGGTGAGTTCCGCGGTGGACGAGCGGAATCCCGAGGTGCAGGAGGCTCGCCGCTTGCAGATTCCGGTGATCCCGCGCGGCGAAATGCTGGCCGAGTTGATGCGTCTGAGGTACGGCATCGCGGTGGCGGGAAGCCACGGCAAGACCACCACCACCTCGCTCATCGCCACCATTTTGAACCATGCCGGGCTGGACCCCACGGTGGTGGTGGGCGGACGCGTGGAAAACATGGGCGGCTCCAACGCGCGCGTGGGGCATGGCGAGATCCTGCTGGTGGAAGCCGACGAGAGCGACGGGTCGTTTCTGAAGCTGGCGCCGATCGTGGCGGTGGTCACCAATATCGACCGCGAGCACCTGGACCACTATCCGTCGCTTGGCGCGATTCAGTCGGCGTTCACGGAATTCGTCAACAAGGTTCCGTTCTACGGCGCGGCGGTCGCCTGCCTGGACGATCCCAACGTGCAGGCGATTCTGCCGGCCATCCAGCGGCGGACCGTGACCTACGGAGCGGAAACCCAGGCCGCCGTGGAAGCCCTGGAGATCGAGTGCGGAAACTTCTCGAGCGGGTTCCGGGTGCGGTATCGCGGCATCGACCTGGGACGGTTCCGCCTGCGCATTCCGGGGCGCCACAACGTGCTCAACGCCACGGCGGCGCTGGCCGTGGGCATGGAACTGGAAGTCAAGCCGGAGGCGATAAGGGAAGCGCTCGAAGCCTTCACGGGCGTGGACCGGCGCTTTCAGGTGCGCGGGCGCGAGCGGGGCGTCACCGTGGTGGACGATTACGGCCATCATCCCACCGAGATTCGCGCCACGCTGGCGGCGGCCCGTCTGTGCGGTTTCCGGCGCATCCACGCGCTGTTTCAGCCGCACCGTTTCACGCGCACGTTTCACCTCATGGACGAATTCGCGCGCGCGTTCGACCAGGCCGACAGCGTGTTCGTGATGGACATCTACGCGGCGTCGGAGCGGCCCATCGAAGGCGTGTCGGGCGAAGCGCTGGTTGAACGCATCCGGCGGGCGGGACATGGCGGCGTGGAGTACGTGGGCACCCTCGACCGGGGGGTGGAGGCGCTCGGCGCGGCGGCGCGCTCCGGCGACGCGGCGCTCACCCTGGGCGCGGGGAATGTCTGGCAGGCCGGAGAGAAACTGCTGGAGAAGTTGCGGGCGAAAGAGACGGGCTGAGATGGCACGGGAAACCAGGAAGATATCGGGGCGCCGGTGGTGGCGCTGGTGGCTGGGCGGGGCGGCGGCGCTGTGCGTGTGCGGTTCCACCGGCGTGGCGGCGTTGAGGGTGCGCGACTACGCTTTCGCGTCTCCGGCCTTTACGCTGTCCCGCGAGCGGCCCGATGCCTTGAAAATCGAAGGGGTGCGTTACGCGGTCCGCTCCAAAGTGATGCGCGTGTTCGACGAGGACTTCGGCCGCAGCATCTTCGCGGCGCCGCTGGACGAGCGCCGGCGCCGCCTGCTGGCGATCGATTGGGTGGAGGACGCCACGGTCTCGCGCATCTGGCCGGATCGCCTGATGGTGCGGATCCGCGAGCGGCGTCCGGTGGCGTTCGTTTCGTTTCCCTCCGGCGTGCTGTTGATCGACGCCCACGGCGTTTTGCTGGACCCGCCGGCGCAAGCGCGTTTCTCGTTCCCGGTGCTGAGCGGGATACGCGAGGACCAGGATGAAGGGCAGCGCGCCGGGCGCGTACGGACGATGATGCGGCTGCTCGATGAACTGGGCGCCCACTCCGCCGACATCTCCGAGGTGAACGCCGCCGACCCGGACGACGTGCGGGTGGTGGCGCGCGTGGAGAACCAGACCGTGGAACTGCTGATGGGCGATTCCAGTTTCGACGCGCGCTACCGGACGTTTCTCGGCCACTTCGCGGAGATCCGCAAAAAGTCGCCGGAAGGAAAGACATTCGACCTGCGGTTGGACGACCGCATCACCGTAAAGGAATAGATCCGAATGGCACAAAAGACCCTATATGCAGTTGGACTCGACGCAGGCAGCCAGAGGACGCGTCTGGCGATTTGCGCGCTGGAGCGCGGGCGCCTGCGCCTTCTGGGATGCTCGTCGGTCGAATCCCAGGGGTGGATGAAAGGCCGCATCGCCGACCAGGGGGCCGTATCCGATTCGATACTGGCCGCGCTGCGGGAAGGCGAAAGAAACGCGGGGATCGCGGTGGACTCGGCGGTGGTCGGCATCGGCGGCGCGGCGGTGCGCGGCGCCAACGCCCGCGGCTCGGTGGATCTCGGCTTCACGCGGGAGGTGGAGCAGCGGGACGTCAATCGCGCGGTGGACCGCGCCCTCAAGGTGCTGTTGCCGGACGACCGCATGATCCTGCAATTGTTCCCGCAGGACTGCGTGGTGGATGGCCACCCGGGCCACCGCGACCCCCGCAGAATGATGGCGTCGCAACTGGAGATCAACGTCCACCTGCTGATCGGCACGATGCAGGAGCACCATTCGCTGGTGGGCGCGGTGAACCAGGCGCACCTGACGGTGGAAGAGACCGTGTTCGAAGCCTTCGCCTCGTGGTACGCGTCGGTCGCCGAAGAGGACCGCCGCGAAGGGCTGGCGGTGGTGGACATCGGGGCGCAATCCACCGAACTGGTGGTCTATTTCGGCGACGCCATGCTGCTGGCTTCGGTGGTCCCGGTTTGCGGCGATCATTTTACGCGGGACCTGGCGCAGGGGCTCTCCCTGAGCTTTCACGACGCCGAACGGGTGAAACTGGATTACGGGTGCGCGGTGTCGCGCAACTCGCCGGAGAACGTCCTGGTGGAGCTGCCCACGCCGGAAGACCGCGAACTCCGGTATGCCCAGCGCAGGTTCATCAACGAGATCCTGGAGGCGCGCGCGGAAGAACTGTTCCGGTTTGTGCGCGCCGAACTGGTTCGCGTGAGCATGGAGCACGGGCTGGTGGGCGGAGTGTTTCTGACCGGCGGCGGCGCGCGCCTGCCGGAGTTGTGGGATGTCGCGGAGCGGGAGTTGCAGTGCCAGGCGCACTACGGCCTGGTCAACGGGATCATGAACTGGCCGGATTCCATGAAGGATCCGGAATGGACCACGGCCGCGGGACTCGCGATGTATTCGGCCAAACTGAAGGCCCAGGCCGAGCAGAATCGCGAGGAGGCTGGCTGGCTGGGGAAGATTCTGGGATAATCTGGCGGGAGGTGACGAGTGGGGATCGTGGATTCGGATACCGGCGACCTGAAGTACGAGATTGCGGAAGAGACACGCGCCGGCGCGCGCATCAAGGTGATCGGCGTCGGCGGCGGCGGCTGCAACGCCGTGGCCCGCATGGTGAGAGAGGGACTGGGCGGGGTGGAGTTTTTTGCCGTGAATACCGACCTGCAGGCGCTTTCGGCCTGCGACGCGCCCAACAAACTGCAGCTTGGCGCCAAGATGACTCACGGCCTGGGCGCCGGAAGCGACCCCGAGATCGGCCGGCAGGCCGCGCTCGAAAACACCGACCGCATCGTGGAGATGCTGCAGGGCGCGGACATGGTGTTCGTCACGGCGGGGCTGGGAGGCGGGACCGGAACCGGCGCCGCTCCGGTGATCGCCAGCCTTTCGAAGGAACTGGGCGCGCTCACCGTGGCCGTGGTCACCAAGCCGTTCGGATTCGAGGGGCCGCGCCGCATGCGCCTGGCCGAAGAGGGGCTGGCCAGCCTGGCCTCGATCGTGGACACCGTCATCGCCATTCCCAACGACCGCCTGCTCGAACTGGTGCCGCGCGGCACCAGCTTTTTCGACGCCTTCAAGGCGGCCGACGACCTGCTGCGCCAGGCGGTGGAAGGCATCGGCGACATCATCGTCACGCCCGGCCTTATCAACCGCGATTTCGCCGACATCAAGGCCACCATGGTGGGCATGGGCTACGCCATGATGGGGACGGCGGTGGCGCGCGGCGAGAACGCGGCGGTGGAAGCGGCGCGCCGGGCGATCAGTTGCCCGATGCTTGAGGACTCGCGCATCGCCGGCTCGCGCGGCATCCTGATCAACATCACGGGGTCCAGCCAATTGGGCCTGCACGAGGTCCACGAAGCCTGTTCGATCATACGCGAAGCGGCCGAGTGCGACGAGGTGCAGATCAACTTCGGCGTGATTCTCAACGAATCGATGGGGGACGCGGTGAAGCTCACGGTGATCGCCACGGGCTTCCAGCCGGTGGGGGAGCCGGTCGCCGAGCGGCGCCGCCCGAGCGCAGCGACCCCGGTAATCCGCGTGCGCGCGCCGGAGGTGGATCGCGCGCCCGCGCCAGTTGCCGCGGCGCCGCCCGCACCCGAGCCTGCGCCCGCACTGAAGCCGGAGCCAGAGCCGGAGCCGAAACCTGAGCCGAAGCCCGCGATTCCCGTGCCTATCCCCGCCGGCCCGCCGGCGCAGATCCCGCTCATGGAAGAGCCGCTGGAAACTCCGCCGGCGGCGCCGTCGGGCGCCGAACCCGGACCTGAAGTCGAACCTGAAGTCGAGCCCGAACCCGAGCCCGAGCTGGAACTCGACTTCGAACCCGAACCGGAACCGGAAGCCGAACTGCAGCTCGACCTGGACGATCTGGACACCCCGGCCTACCTCCGGCAGGGCCGGCTGTTGGGTTAGGAACACCGGGGAAGCGGCGCGCAACCGCGAGCGTGAGAAGCTGGGAAAGAACCGGTTGGCAGGCGGAAGCGCCTGCCCCACATTGCCGGGCAGGCGGCTCCGCCTGCCAACCAGACAGTCTGCTCTTCCGCGCGCCGGCGCCGTGCGATAATTGAAGTTCCACATGAAAGCCCGCGTCTTCGTCTCCTTCAAAACCACGGTGCTGGACCCGCAGGGACAGACCGTGTGCTCCGCGCTTCACGGACTCGGCTATCCGGGGATCGCGGATGTGCGGCAAGGCAAGTTCTTCGAGATCTCGATTGCGCCGGAGGTCGCTCGCGACCAGGCGCGGAAGGATATCGAGGCGATCGCCCACGACGTGCTGTCCAACCCGGTCATCGAAGAGTACAGCGTCGAGATCCTGGACTGAGCGAAGCCGGGTTCCACCCCGTGCCGCCCTATAATGAAATTATGTGCGGCATAGTCGGCTACATCGGTTCCCATCGGGCAGTTCCCATCATTCTGGAAGGATTGAAGCGCCTCGAATACCGCGGCTACGACTCCGCGGGGTTGGCCGTCTATAGCGACGACGGCCAGCTCGCCGTGCGGCGCGCCAAAGGCAAGCTCCGGAACCTGGAGGACGCCGTGCGGCTGCACCCCGTGGACGGAAGCTTCGGCATCGGCCATACCCGCTGGGCGACGCACGGGCGCCCCACCGAGGAGAATGCCCATCCGCACCGCGACTGCAAGGGCCAGGTGGTGGTGGTTCACAACGGCATCGTGGAGAACTACCTGACGCTCAAGCACGATCTGCTGGAACAGGGGCACGTCTTCAGAACGGAGACCGACACCGAGGTGATTGCGCACCTGGTGGAGAAGCACTTTGCGGGAAACCTGGAGGACGCCGTGCGCGCGGCCGTCAAGGAACTCACCGGCGTGTTCGCGCTGGCCGTGATTTCCAGCGCCGATCCTTTTAAGATCGTGGCGGCGCGGAACGGCCCGCCGGTGGTGATCGGCATCGGGGACGACGAGTATTTCGTGGCCTCCGACGTGCCGGCCATTCTCAGCCACACGCGCGATATGTTCTTCCTGGCGGACGGAGACATGGCGGTGCTGACCAGGGAAGGCGTCCGCCTCGGCGATTTCGACGGGCACCCCGTGAACCGCCAGGTGACCCACGTCTTGTGGGACCCCATCCTGGCCGAAAAGGGCGGCTTCAAGCATTTCATGCTCAAGGAAATCTACGAGCAGCCGCGCGCCGTCCGCGACACCACCCTGGGCCGCGTGGGCCTCGACACCGGGCGGATCTTCCTGGACGAAATCGACATTCCAGCGGAGGAATTCGCGCGCTTCCGCCAGGTGCGCATCATCGCCTGCGGCACCAGTTGGCACGCCGCCCTGGCCGGCAAGTTCATGATCGAGAAGCTGGCCGGGATCCCGGTGGAAGTGGACTACGGCAGCGAGTTCCGCTACCGCGACCCGATCGTGAGCCCGGACTCGCTGACGGTGGTGATCTCGCAATCCGGCGAAACCGCCGACACGCTGGCGGCGCAGCGCGAGGCCAAGCAGAAGGGATCGAAAACCCTGGCCATCTGCAACGTGGTGGGCTCCATGGTCACGCGCGAGGCCGCCGGCACCATCTACACGCACGCCGGGCCGGAGATCGGCGTGGCTTCCACCAAGGCCTTCACCGGGCAGTTGACGGCGCTTTACATTCTGGCGATGTACCTGGGCCAGACGCGCGGCGCGCTCGACGAGAAAACCTCGCGCGGCCTGATTCAGGAACTGCTGCGCATTCCCGGCAAGCTGGAAACGGTGTTGTCGAACGACGCCATCTACGAATCGCTGGCGCGCGACCTCTACCACTCGAGCGACGCGCTCTATCTCGGGCGCGGCATCCACTTCCCCATGGCCCTGGAAGGCGCGCTCAAATTGAAGGAGGTTTCCTACGTTCACGCCGAGGGATACCCCGCGGGCGAGATGAAGCACGGTCCCAACGCGCTGATCGACGATAAGCTGCCGGTGGTGGTGCTGGCGGCGCACGATCCGTCGAGCCCGGCCAGCCGCGTGCTGTACGAGAAAACGCTCTCCAACATCCAGGAGGTTAAGGCGCGCGAGGGAATCGTCATCGCGGTGGTTACGCAGGGCGACCAACTGGTGAGGAAGACGGCGGACCACGTGATCGAAATTCCGGAGTCGAACGATCTGCTGACGACGATTCTGGAGGTGGTGCCGCTGCAACTGCTGGCGTACCACATCGCGGTGCGCCGCGGATGCGACGTGGATCAGCCGCGCAACCTGGCGAAGAGCGTCACCGTCGAATAGAGCTGGGGGTGTTTTTGCAACAGTTCTCACACCGGCTTTCGGTGCCGACCAGCGGCAAAGGGCTGTACGAGATCACGGGCGAGGTGGCCGAGTGGCTGCACCGGCAACCGGTGGGCCGGGGCTTGTTGACGCTGTTCGTGCAGCACACGTCGGCTTCGCTCGTCATCCAGGAGAACGCCGATCCGGACGTGCTCCGCGACCTGAACGCATTCTTCAACCGCCTGGCGCCGGAAGACAACCGCAGCTACCTTCACACGGTGGAAGGCGCCGACGACATGCCGGCGCACATACGGAGCGCGCTGACGCTGACCTCTCTTTCGATACCGGTGGAAAACGGCCGCATGGCGCTGGGCGCCTGGCAGGGAATCTACGTGTTCGAGCACCGGGCTGCGCCGCATCGCCGGAGCGTGCTGCTCCATCTCCTGGGCGAGTGAGTGGGGTGGGGCGCGGAATTTCACGGCCCACGGCGTGACATAATAGAGCACTGGAGGACGTCATGACGCCAAAAGCCACGGTGCGCCATTCGGGGAATGTGGCCATCGTAGATTTATCGGGGAAGATCACCTTGGGAGAGGGCAGCGGGCTGGTGCGCGGCACCATTAAGGAACTGCTCGCCGCGGGCAGCCGGAACATCCTGCTGAATCTCCAGGATGTCACATACATCGACAGCGCGGGTCTGGGCGAATTAGTGGGATCGTACGCCACGGTTACAAGCCAGAGCGGCGCGATCAAGCTCCTGAACGTCCAGGGGAAGGTGAGAGACCTGCTGCAAATAACCAAGCTGTACACCGTGTTCGCCACTTTCAGCGATGAGGCGGCCGCTCTCGGCAGCTTCGCATCGGCCGCGTCCGCGTGACGGGCGGGTTGCCATGGAATCGATGCGCCGCCGGCGCGGCGCAAGCTGAACTGCCGGTCAAGTGACCCATTTGAGGCTGAACCCGCTGAAGCGAAATCTGCCGCTGGGGTGGGCGTTTGCGCTCGCCGCGGTTATGGTGTGCCGCGCGCAGGATGCGGGACCGGCGGCGCCCGAGCCGGAGCCGGCCACCGAAGCGGCCCAAGCCAACCCCGCCTCCAGCGCCGGCGGTGTCCATAAGCCGTTCTACGAGCGGATGTTCAGCCTGGAGGCGGTGGCCGCCACAGTCCCGGGCGCCATCATCGAGCAGGTGGACGGTTGGCCCAAGGAGTGGTGCCGGACACGGCCTGGGTTCGAGAAGCGCCTGGGCTCGCTGGCCGGGCAATTTGTCATCGGCGCCCTGTTCGAAGACGGCGTGAAAGCCATCCACGCCGAAGACACCCGTTATCGCAGGCTGGGCAAGGGAAACGTCTTCAAGCGAACCGGGTACGTGATCGCCGGGACGGTTGCCGCGCGCAGGCCGGACGGCGGCCACAGCTTCGCCTGGTCGTCGGCGGCCAACGCCTATGGAAGCTGGGCCGTCGCCACGCTGTGGAGCCCGCGCCATTATCGGAGCGCGGCGTCCATCCTCGAATGGGGTACCGAGGGTATGGGAACCATGGCCGGATTCAACCTGGCGAGGGAATTCTGGCCCGACGTTAAGAGCCTCTTTCACAAGAGCAGGTAGCGCCCGGCGCGGTCAACCCTCGTAGGGAAACCGGTCGATGGCGCGGATGCATTCCGCCAGCGCATCCAGCATGCTATGGCCCCATCCGGAGGGTCTGTAGGGCGCGGTCTGCCGGTTGATTTCCTTGTCGGCCTGGGCGAAGAAGCGCATGGTGGGTTCCTGGGGAGTGACGTACTCCTTGACGGTGATCAGGAACTCGATGGCTCCCGCGGCTTGCGTTTTTTTCACGGAAAAGTAGTGTATCTGCGCCAGTTCCTGCGATGGATGGGTCTGGGCGAAGCCCCACTCGTTCATGCCCACCATCATAGCGTGTGGCGCGCCACGCGGGACACCGCGTTCACCAGCTTGCGGTACGGAATGTCCTGGTAGCTCTCGAAGCCCAGCCACTCGCCATCGCGCCAGCTCGAGTAATGCCAGCGGGACAGAAGCGCCAGGTACTCAGACCGCTCGCGCACGGTGAGCCGGCGCGGCTGGGCGGCGGAAAAAACCTCGCGCAGCGCGCGGTCGAGCGGAACCGGCTTGCCCTCGTGGACCTGGAAGCTCAGGCGCTGCGGCCCCAGCCAGTTTCCCTCGCGGACGAGCCACAGTTCGACCGCTTCGGCGGCCACCGAGCGGGTGATCGCCGCCCCATCCAGCCGGTCCACATCGCCGGCCAGCTCGTCGCGCAGTTTGAGAACGTCCTGGACTCTCTCCAGCCGTTTGTGCTGGCGGGCGGCCTCTTCGAACAGCATCTCCTCGCTGAGGCGGTCGCGCGACCGCTCAATGGTGTCCAGCATCGACCGGCCGCCGGTGCGCAGAAACTCCGCCGCGCGCTCCGCCTCGCTGCGATATTCGGCCGGGCCCACCACCTGCTGGCAAGGCCGCAGGCACATGCCCATTTCGCCGTAGATGCAGCCCGGGTGATCGGGTGAAGGGACCAGGTCCTCCTGGCACCGCCGCACCTGGAACAGGTCCAAAAACTGCCCCTCGAAACGCTCGGCCGAGGCGCGCGAGCGGAACGGTCCGAAATGCAGGCCGGCCGAATGCCTCAGATGGGTGGTGACGTGGAGACGCGGAAACTCGTTGGACAAATCGACCCGGACATACGGCGGCATGCGCAGGCGGATCGCCTCGAGGTACCGCTCCGGAAACAGCCGGCGCGCCTCTTCATAGAGCGCCACGCTGGACTCGAATGCCGACCCGGTCAACTGGTACTCGATGCGCCGCAGGGTGTAGCGGAGGTTCAGGAGGCGCGACGGCTTCCCGGGCTCGCGCACGAGGCGCAGCAGCCGCCGGCGAAGAAAGCCGGTCTTCGAGAGATGCGGGCTGCCTTCCTTGGGCCAGAGAACGAAGACCGCGGGCTGGTCCGGCAGGGAACCGAGAGCCGCATCGAGCCGGGTCAGGTCTTCGGTAACGTCGATGGCCGTCATCCTCGCCGCCGTTCCTACCGGCGCGCCCGCCGGCCGGCGGAGGCCGCGGCGCCGGGCCGCGAGTGCCGTCCGGCGCGGCCTGCTGTGCGCAGCCGCGGAGGCTGCCCAGCGCGGCCTGCCGCGCGGAGCCCCGGATGCTGCCCGGCGCGACCTGTCATGCGCAGTCCCGTCTGCCGTCCAGCGCGGCCCGTCATGCGCAGCCCCGAATCCTGCCCAGCGCGGCCTGCCGTGCGGGGCCCCGGCTGCCGGCCGGCGGAGGCCGCGGCGCCATTGGGGGCGGCGCGCATGCTACTCCGAAACCGCTTTGGAATCGACCAGCGCGCGGATGCCGGCCAGGAACTCGTCCAGGGTCTTGGCGCCCTGGTCGCCGTGTTTGCGGTTGCGCACGGCCACCTGCCCGTTCTGCTGCTCGCGGTCTCCCACCACCAGCATGTAGGGGATCTTCTGCAACTGCGCTTCGCGGATCTTGAGGTTGACCTTTTCGCTGCGCTCGTCGATAGTCGCGCGGATGCCGGCCGCTTCGAGGCGGTCGCGGACGCCGCGGGCGAACTCCGTCTGCCGGTCGGTGATGGGCAGCACGGTGGCCTGCACCGGCGCCAGCCACAACGGAAACGCGCCGGCGTAGAGTTCGATGAGGTAGGAGATCATGCGCTCCATGGTGCTCACGATGGCGCGGTGGATCATCACCGGGCGGTGCAGCTTGCCATCGGCGCCCACGTAGGTCAGCTCGAACTGGTTGGGCAGGTGGAAATCCACCTGGACGGTCGAGTAGGTTTCCTCGTGCCCCATCACGTCGGCAAGCTGAATGTCGAGTTTCGGCCCGTAGAAGGCGGCTTCGCCGGGAGCTTCCTTATACGGCAGGCCGAGCGCGTCCAGAGCCTCGCGCAGCACGCGTTCGCCAAGCGCCCACATCTCCTCGTTGTCCACGTACTTTTCTTTGTTCGCTTTGTCGTGCAACGACAGCCGGTAGCTGTACCGGGTGATGCCGAGATCGCGGTAGGCCGCCTCCACCAGCTTCATGACCTTGGTGAATTCCTCTTTGATCTGGTCCGGAGTGCAGAAGATGTGCGCGTCGTTGAGCGTCATCGAACGCACGCGGCTCAGCCCGCTCAGCGCCCCCGAGCGCTCGTAGCGGTACATCGTACCCAACTCGGCGATCTTCACCGGCAGGTCGCGGTAGCTGTGCTGTTTGGATTCGAAAACCAGGATGTGATGCGGGCAGTTCATCGGCCGCAGCACCATCTGTTCGGTTTCCAGATCCATGGGCGGAAACATGTCTTCGTGGTAGTGTTCCCAGTGGCCCGACCGCTTGTAGAGGTCCACCTTGGCGAGGTCGGGGGTGTAGACGTGCTGGTAGCCCAGGGCGCGTTCCTTTTCGAGGATGTACTCTTCGAGCAGCCGCCGGATGGTGGCGCCTTTCGGCAGCCAGAGCGGCAGGCCCGCGCCTACGGTTTCGTTGACGGTGAACAGTTCGAGCTCTTTGCCGAGGCGGCGATGGTCGCGGCGCTTGGCTTCCTCGAGCCGGTTGAGGTAGTCTTCCAACTCCTGTTTGGAAAAGAACGCGGCGCCGTAAATGCGCTGCAACTGTTTGTTGCGCTCGCTGCCTTTCCAGTAGGCGCCGGCGATGGAGAGCAGTTTGAAGGCCTTGATCTTGGAGGTGGTGGGCAGGTGGGGGCCGCGGCAGAAATCGATGAAGCGCTCGCCGAGGGTGTATTCCGAGAACACGTCTCCGGCGCGTTCGGCGATCAGCTCGCATTTCATCCAGGCGTCGGCGTACTTCCGGAGGCCGTCCTCCTTGGCGGTATAGACGCGCACGTAGGGGAGGTTGCGCGCCTGGATCTCCCACATTTTCTTTTCGATCCGCTCCAGATCCTCGGGCGTGAATGGGGTGGCGCGGTCGAAATCGTAGTAGAAGCCGTTCTCGATGGGCGGGCCGATGCCGAGCTTGGTTTCGGGATAGAGTTCCAGCACGGCCGCCGCCAGGAGGTGCGCCGTGGAATGGCGGTACACTTCGAGCGACTCGGGGTTCCTGGCGGTGAGGATCTCGATGGTGGCGTCGGTTTCGATGGGGCGCGTGAGGTCGCGGAGTTCGCCGTTCACCCGGGCGACAATGGCGGCATCGGCCAGCCGCGGGCTGATGGCGCGGGCCACGTCCAAGGGACTGGAACCAGCCGGGACGGGCTTCCGGCTGCCGTCGGGCAGGGTAATCTGAATGTCACTCATAGGGAAACTTCAGCGTAGCATTTCTGGATTTGGCATGGCTCCTGGCCCGTAATCCGTCCGTAGCGCGGGCGGACTTTTCGAGGAGGCGATGCAGGTTGTAGCCTGGTCGGCGCTTATGGCTTTTGGGACGGCGCGCTGGCACTGCGATGGGCGCACCGAATGGGTGCTGA